>SKEY01003198.1_pt1 | contig 15209 bp, 7 predicted proteins | sample 4843871 | NCBI WGS metagenome assembly SKEY01 (sample SAMN11008797, study PRJNA524170) | human gut metagenome | biome: Human fecal sample; material: Feces; isolation source: fecal sample from pouch patient p36 | host: Homo sapiens | place: Israel: Tel-Aviv | collected 2016-12-04 | reverse complement strand
TTCTATAAATTGAATTCTAGCATTTTATATGTATACATTGCATTCTATATGCATTGACAAGCCTCTATATATTTATATAAAATAGAAATAATTTCATGTTTTGTTCATGATAAAATCATGAGTCATCGGCGAGTGTAATCGTGTGTAATGACGTATTAAGTACATAATTAAATAAATAATTATGTGCGTAATGAAAAGTGTGTTTGTACGTAAGAGTGTGTAATGAAATATATAGTTGTGTTAGTAGTGGCCCTGTGTATGTCCGTTATGCCCGTGTTGGGAAAACAGGTGGACAGAACAGCGCAGCCTATACAGGGGACTACGGTAAAACAAGTTCATAGTGAAAGTAAGACCGTATTATCTGACGATTTAGATACATTCCATGTTAATTCGTCTCATACTCCAGATCATGTTATCGGTCAGGGCGGATTGGAGATGCCGGACTCCACAGATAAAAAGACGACTCGTTATTCCGATACGGATGCAGTCAACTCTGCGTTGCAGGCGGTGGTCATGACGGGTCTTCATTCTGCAATGCACGGATCAAAGGCGAAACCGTGGATGCAGAGAACCGTCGTATCATTGCGCTTTCAGAAAAATTGGAAGCCCTTGTATGGCGTGGAAACCTTGCAACCACTAGGTCATTATGATGAGACATCTCGCCATGTGTGGTTTACACAGGAGCGTTTGGCGAATGCAGCGGATACAGGAACGACGGCGAATATAGGTATCGGCTATCGCCGAATCGCAGCAAACGATGAACACTATTACGGTGGCAATCTGTTTTATGACCATCGGTTCAGAGGCAATCACGGTCGCATGAGTGTCGGGTTGGAGTACGTGTCGGGGATCGGTGCGTTTCGCATGAACTGGTATCGCGGTGTGTCTAGCGAGCGTTCCTTTGATGGTGCGTCACGCTTGGAAAATGTGTCTAACGGATATACTGCGGAGTACGGGACTAGCTTTAAGAATGCTCGTTGGGCGCGCGTGTACATGGAAGCCTATCGTTGGCAGTTGCGGCATAGTGAGGATAAGCATGGCTTGCGCATCGGTACGGAGTTGCAGCTCACGCCGAGGATTTCCGTGGACATGGGCTATAACAAGCCGGAGCATAAGCACGGCAGTCCGTACGGAAAAATTATGTTCCGTCTAGCCGGTGTTGATACGGCATGGTTTGGTGGTAACCATCGATCGGATACAAAAGCATCGGTTCGTGCGAATATGCTGGAAAATGTGCGTCGCCAACATACGGTGCATGTTGATTGATAGATTGAGATATATATATTTATTATTTTGATAAAAGTAGCATAAGAATCCATATTTATTTTTTAGATAAAAGCAACATAGAGAACTGTTTTATCGTATTAGATGATTGTCATCTGATATGAAAAGACAGTTCCTTTTTTTATACATTAATTCATAAAAATTTATTTTGTTTACAAAATAGAAAAAGAGTGGCACAATATTCATGAATCTATAATGAAGAATAAGTTACACGTGGAATTCATTAGGGAATGGAGAGGATAAAATGAGCAAGCGTAAACTTATATTATCTGTGTTGATTAATGGTGTGTTGTTATCGAGCCTATATGTGGCCGGAGCGGTGGATATGACACCGGGCAGCGGTAACGGTGTAGCTATCGGTACGGGTAGCAATGCACCAAAGGCGGAAAACGTTGCCATTGGCAAAGGTGCCGGTATTTCTTACTCGAATGGTGCTAGTGCGGCTACGGGCGATGTAGCTATCGGCAATGGTGCAGGTATTAATAACTATGCTAGCCAGGGTGGTAGTATAGCTATCGGTAAAAATGCAAAGGTCGAAAATATGGCCGGTGGTGGAGAGGCTAGCTTTGCGTTGGGGCAGACGACCTACAGTGGTACTTGGTTATCATCGGCGAGGATTCCTAAAGATCCTACAAAGGTGGTAGGCAGTGTCGCTATCGGTGACAATACATTTGCTCGTACTGGCAGCACCATGATTGGATCTCATAATTATAAAGGTGACCTTGGGGATACTACGGTAGATAGTGCGTCCACAAGAAAAGATGCACTAAATGTATATGCTACAACAATTGGTGCTAATAGCTTTAGCAATGGGGCTTTCACTACAAGTACAGGCGTATATAATATTATCTCCAGTGATTATAATGGTGGACGAGCTGCAAATTCCACAAAGAATTTCGGTGCCACCATTAATGGTACATTGAATAGTATTGAATCAAAAACGGGTAGCTATTATTCGGGTGTTGGGAACAGTATCGTAGGTACTGCCAATCGAACCTTTAACTCCAATGGGTCTCTCGTATTTGGTGCAGGCAATGAAATAACGAATTCTGTAGCGAATATTTCAGCGCCAAGTTCGGGCGGTAATTCCGCTAAGGAATTAGCTGAGACATTACGTTCTGCTGTCAAAAATTCTAACGGTGGCGGTTCTACTATGGCATTTGGTAGCGGTAATAAGGCGGATTATACACTTCGTTCCGCACTTATGGGTGTCAATAATACATTGACTGGCGACCAAAACAATAAAAGTACGAATACTATGTTGACGGGCTTTCACAATACGGCGGATAAGGTGTCTAATACGACCGTAATAGGGTCTGAAAATACGGTGACTAATTCTAAGAACAGTCTTGTAATGGGGGATAATCGTGAGGTGAAAGATGCGAATCATGCAGTTCTCATTGGTTCCACAGACAGCAAGACTACGACATCTGTTAATAATGCGGTCGCTGTCGGACATAATACGAATGTAACCGTAGAGGGTGGCGTTGCACTGGGTAGCGAATCGAAGGCTACTGTAGCGGCTGGGTCCGTTGGGTATGATCCGAGCACAAAAGCACAGTCTACGAATACAGATTCTACGTGGAAGGCGACTAAATCGGCCGTATCTGTCGGTGATGTAAATAACAATATTACGCGTCAGATTACATCCGTAGCAGCCGGCACAAAGGATACGGATGCGGTGAATGTGGCACAGCTCAAAAAGTTGCAAAATCAAGTGAATGCGAACGGCTCCACTACCGTCAGCGCAGGTAAGCATATTAATGTGACAACTACGACGAACGGAACGACCAAAGATTATAAGGTAAGCCTATCTGACGATATAACAAATCAGATTACAAATAACACAACAAATATTAACAATATACAAGGTGATGTGACCAATATTAAAAAGAATGTAACCAATATTCAGGGTGACATTACTAATATCAAGCAGGATGTAACCAATATGGGGCGGAATGTAGCTCGTCTCGATAAAAAGGTTAACAAATCTGTGGCCGGAGCGGCTGCACTTGCCGCCTTGCATCCATTGGATTTCGATCCTGATGCAAAATGGGACTTTGCTGCTGGTTATGGCCACTATCATGATGGCAACGCCGCTGCATTGGGGGCTTTTTACAGACCGAATGAGGACTTGCAGTTTAGTGTAGGATCTACTGTTGGTAATGGCGAAACTGTTGTAAATGCAGGTATGTCTGTGAAAGTAGGTGCTCACAGTAATGTATCTCGTTCTCGTGTAGCCATCGGTAAAGAAGTTTTGGAACTTAAGAAAACTGTAGCGGTACAAAATGCGCAGATTCAAAAGTTGACTGCTCTTTTGAATGGCTTGGCTGGAACGAATATGAAAGCAGACCGTAGCACATTATTCCCTGATGTGCCGAATAATCACTGGGCATATGCGGCGGTTAGTGATCTATCTCGACGTGGTCTTGTAGAAGGATATCCTGATGGTACATTCGGAGGAGACCGTATGTTGACCCGTTATGAATTTGCTCAAATTGTGTACCGAGCTATTCAAAACGGCGTTGCTGTCGATGATCGCCTCGTATCTGAATTTGGTCCTGAAATGGCGTTATTCCGTGTGGATACTATTGCCAAGAATCATGAAGGACAACCAACTATTGAACGTGTAAGGGTCAATAAAAAATAGAATACTTATATATATGATTTATATTGTGAAAGCCGAGGCTCTAGGGACTCGGCTTTTTCGTGTACCTGTAGGTGATAATTTTTCTGTATATAAAATTATCTTATCTATGAAAGCATTAAACTGAAAAGTCTAAAGATATGAAATTGATTACGTAATTACAATAATCGTTATATTCAGATATGTGTATTTATCGTAAAAATTGATAGGAAAGATGAAGATTCTATTTCTTAAAATTAAAAAGTATTAAATATGAAATAAATAAACGACAAAAATGAAGAAAAGATGAAAAAAGTCGTTTACAAGATAGAAATTTTTTGATATTGTATTGCCGTGGGTGAGTATATGATGAAGAATCATGAATAATTATAGTATTCGTATCGTAATTGAGAATACTAGTATTTGTTGTAAGAAGTGTAGATGATAATCAATCTTTATACTTCTTCTTTTTATTATCTTTGCAATATTATGCAACACAAGTGATGTGTTTTACTGAGGTTTCGGTAAGAAAGGATAATCATGAATCGAATTTATAATGTTATTTGGAGTAAGACTAAAAAATGCTACGTAGTAGTATCTGAAATTGTAAAAACAGGTGGTGGCAAGGTAAAATCCGTACAAAGCGGTACAACCTGGACACGTATGAGTGCGATTATGGCGGTGGCCGCATTATTGATGGGTGGTAATATTACTACGGTTAATGCAGCTACTTATACTGCGATGACTATTGATGATGTAAATGGCGCTGGTTATGCTACTGGTAATGTAAAATATAGTGAAGGTAGTTATTTATATAATTATCAAAACCCTGGAAACCTGACACCATTTGATAATAGTCATTTGTATAATGGTACAGATAGAGGTAACTATACAGAAAATAGTTTTGCCGGCATTGCTATCGGTAAAAATACAAATATTCAGGAAACTGGTAATCCAACTTATTATTCCGGTTTAGCTATCGGTAACTATGCTCAGGCCACAGGTGGTATTTCTTTTGCTTTAGGTCATTATGCTCAGGCTTTATCACCATCTGCTATGGCTCTTGGTACAGCTACAAAGGCGAGCGGCTTTAACTCCTTGGCTATGATGCGTCAATCCGCTGCAGAAGGTGAGTTCTCCACAGCATTGGGTACTGCATCTTGGGCAAAGGGTAATGGTAGTTTTGCCATGGGTTACTCCGCTACAGCAAAAGCGGATCAATCCATCGCAATCGGTGCGGCAGAAACTATAAAATTACCTGGTCAACAACATGGTACTCCAAGTGCTAAATATAATGGCGATGGTAATACCGTAACAGAAGGGGCTCGTTCTCTTGCTTTCGGTACAAAAGCTCGTACTGCAGTTGGTGCAGATGATTCTATGGCATTCGGTTCTTCATCCAGTACCGGTGGCGCCAATGCGGTAGCTATGGGTTATAGTGCTAATGCTAGTGCAGAGAATGCCTTTGCCATCGGTAATACGGCGCAATCATCCGCACAAAATGCCGTGGCAATGGGTAAAAGTGCAAATGCAAGTGGTGTAAGCAGCTTTGCTATGGGTAGTAGTTCTAATGCTGCTGGTGCTGATGCTATTGCTATGGGTAGTTCTTCTCAAGCAAAATTATCCAACTCCATCGCATTAGGTGGTAATGCAAAATCCTTGGGTGCTGATGCGCTTGCACTTGGCGGTGCGGCTAATGCATCTAAAGATGGTGCCATTGCAATCGGTAAAGAAGCGAAAGCAAACAATACTAATACGACAGCTATCGGTCTTGGTGCTACTGTTACAGGTACTAACTCCATGGCTATCGGTACAAATGCCGTTGCAGAATCCAATAACTCCTTGGCATTGGGTACTGGTACGGAAGTAAGAGGTGCCTTGGTTAATGGTTTCTCTGCTTTCACTAACCAACAAAATAACAATGTTGCAAACGGTGTAGTTGCGGTAGGTAACGTAGGTTCTGAACGCCGTATCATCAATGTAGCGGGTGGTGAAAACGATACTGACGCAACAAATGTAAAACAATTAAAATTTGTAAACAGTAACTTGGCAAAATCCATCGCTGGTCCTACATATACGGGTTATGAAGCGAATGGTTCTACATATAAAGCGCCTGATTTCAATATCAAGAACAGTACATACCATACGGTAAAAGAGGCTGTTGAAGCGGCGCAAACGAATTTCTTCAGTGCTAAAGGCACATCTGCTGATGCGAACTACGATAACACAGGTGCTACAGGCAATAACGCGACAGCAGCCGGTGTACGTACTTCCGCAGCAGGTAATTTCGCGACAGCTGTCGGTGCTGATGCGACTGCAGCTAATACGAACAGTACGGCTATCGGTTATAAAGCTAAATCCAGTGTAGATGACGGCGTTGCATTGGGTGCAAACTCCATTGCTTCCGTTGCAGCAGGCAAAGCAGGCTATAATGTGAAAACTGCAGACAGCCGTACAAACGGATATAGCGGATTGACAGGCGCTGCGTTGACTTCTACTATGGGTGCGGTGTCCGTAGGTGACGGCGGTACAAAAACTCGTCAAATCACTAATGTGGCTGCAGGTACAGCTGATACTGACGCTGTTAACGTGGCACAATTGCGCAATGTTAATTTGAAAGTAGCTGGCAACAGCGGTAAACGATGTTTTATTGGACAATCAAACATTGACTGTAAAAGGCGATGGTTCTTATGTTACGACATCTGTTAACAACCAAACAATTGATGTGACGTTGACTGATGCAACTAAGAACAAGATTGACAATGCGGCAAATAAAGACTTGTCCAACATTACGGACGGTGGTAAATCCGTTATTCGTGATGAAGCACAAAAAGCAGTAAAAGTTGTTGCTGGTAAAAACACAACGATTACAGAAGGTACTGATGGTACATATAAAACATATAAAGTTGACGTAGATGCTCCAGATTATCAATTGACTGAAAACAGCAGTGCTGCTGATAAAGCTTACACTGTATCTGGCAATAAAGTTGACTTGACTGTACAAGATGCTAAAAATCCTGCGAATAAGAAAACTGTAACGATCAAGGATATTGCATCCAAAACAGAACTTGATGATACAAAAACGGAGCTTATCAATAAAGGTTTGAAATTCGATGCTGATAATGGCGGCGAAAAAACAAATAAATTAGGCTCCAAGGTAACAGTATCTGGTGATGGCACTAATATCAACACTACAATTACACAAAGTGGCGACGATACAACAATTAAGGTTGCATTAGGTAAAGACATCAATGTTAATACGGTGACAGCTACTAAGACTGTAAAAGCTGGCACTGCTACTATGGGTAACCAATCTGTAACAGATAACAAAAGTGCTACTCAGAACGGTAACTTTGTATCCGGTTTGGACAATAAAAATTGGACATTAACTGATCCTGCCTATGTATCTGGCCGTGCGGCAACGGAAGATCAACTTAAGATTGTGAGCGATGCTGTGAAAGCGGCTAACGCAAGTGCTTCTGATTATCGTTTAATCGCTAATCCGAACAATGCGGCAGATGGTTCTTATAAGGTTGATAACAATAAAGTTGATTTACAAGTGAAGGACGATAAATCCGGTACGGTTAACACTGTAACAATCAAGGATATTGCGTCCAAAACTGAACTTGATAAAGTAAAAGATCGCTCCGTAAAATACGACGGTAATACAGGTCATGACACAGTAACATTAGAAGGTGCTAACGGTACAAAAATCACTAACTTGAAGGACGGTAACGTAGCAGCTGGCTCTAAAGATGCTGTAAATGGCGGTCAATTACATCAAGTTAAGCAAGATCTTGGTGACCAAATCACAAATACTAAGAATGAATTAAACAATAAAATTGATACAACTAAACAAGATCTTATTGATAAAGGCTTGAAATTCGACGCTAATACAGGCGGTGAAAAAACAAATAAATTGGGCTCCAAAGTAGCAATTAAAGGGGATAACTCTAATATCATTACGGAAATCTCTCAAGACGCTAACGGCGATAGCACAATTGATGTGAAACTTGGTAAAAACCTTAATGTGGAAACGATTACTGCTACTGGTGCAAACGGTAAGGACGGTAAAATCGGCATCAACGGTAAAGATGGTGTAACAACTAACATTTCCGTTACTCGTGACGGTCAACCTGGTGTAGACGGCGCTCCTGGCACAACTACAACACGTATTACATACCAAAAACCTGATGGCTCCAACGAAGAAGTGGCAACTTTGAACGACGGCCTTAAATTCAAAGGTGACATGGGTGCTACATCCAATGTTAAGCTTAACAAACAAGTGGACATCAACGGTGGTGTAACAAGCGCTTCTGATCTTGCTACAGGCAATAATATCGGTGTTACTTCTGCGGCTGTTGGTGCTGATGGCAATGCAAAATTACAATTGCAATTGGCGAAAAACTTGACTGGCTTGCAATCTGTAACGGCATCCGACACTGTGAAAGCAGGCACTGCCACTGTAGGTAATCATACGGTAGCAGATAACAAAGGTGCTAACCAAACTGGTAACTTTGTAACAGGTTTAGATAATACATCTTGGAATATTGCAGATCCTGTATATGTACCAAACCGTGCAGCTACTGAAGAACAGTTAAAAACAGTTAGTGATGCTTTGAAAGCGGCTAATGCAAGTTCTACGGATTATCGCTTAATTGCTAATCCGAACAACGCGGCAGATGGTTCCTATAAGGTTGAAAACAATCAAGTAGACTTAAAGGTAAAAGACGAAAAATCCAGTGACGTTAAAACTGTAACGATTAAGGATATTGCGTCTAAAACTGAACTAGATAATGTAAAAGATCGTTCCGTAAAATATGACGGTAACACAGGCCATGACACAGTAACATTGGAAGGTCCTAACGGCACAAAAATTACTAACTTGAAAGATGGTAACGTAGCGGCTGGTTCTAAAGATGCTGTCAACGGCGGTCAATTACACGATGCTAAAAATGAACTTATTAATACAGGTCTTAAATTTGATGCTAATGTAGGTGGCGTAAAAACTAACAAATTAGGCTCCACCGTAACAATTCAAGGTGAAGGAACTGCAGCTGACGCAGATTACAGCGGTGAAAACCTCAAAACTTTCATCAATCAAGATGCGGCAACAGGCAATACGACTATTGACGTGAAGATGAACAAAAACCTTAAAGCTGAATCTGTGAAGGTTGGCAAAAATGGTAAGGACGGCGTATCTATTACAGGTCCTGACACAGCAAACGGTACGGACGGCAAGGTAGCTGTGACTGATAAAAACGGTAAAGAAGCAGTTTCTATTTCCGGTAAGGACGGCGTAGGCCACATCGGCTTGACAGGCCCTGCTGGAACGAACGGCGTGAATGGTACTAATGGTATCGACTTATCCGTAAAACCTGGTTACGATGATTCTGCTACCGGCGTTAAAGGCGAGAAAGGTGTAGACGGTACAAATGGTCTTACTCGTATCGTTTACAAAGACGGCAACGGCGAGCATCAAGTTGCGACTATGGAGGACGGTTTACAATTCACTGGTAACAATTCTAGTACTGTGAATAAACAAAAATTGAATTCCTTGGTGAAAGTACAAGGTGAAGGTGTAACTGAAGCTGATTCTGCTGCATTCAAGAGCGCATCTGGCAACATCAATGTAAAAGCTGATGGCACTGACAAATTGGAACTTCAATTGGCGAAAGACCTTAAAAATCTTGATTCCGTAACAGCCGCTAAAACTGTGAAAGCAGGCGGTGCTACTATGGGTGGTCAAACTGTTAACAACACAGCTGGCGACAGCGAAACAGGCAATTATGTAACAGGCCTTGATAATAAAGATTGGGATGCAGATAAGATTGTATCCGGTCGTGCGGCAACAGAAGATCAGTTGAAAAAAGCGTTGGATGCTCAAAGTGCTAACTCCACTGATTATCGTTTGATCAGAAATCAAGCAGCAGGCTCCAATGGAGACTACACTGTGGATGCGAACGGCGATGTAGCGTTGACTGTACAAGATAAGAATCATCCAGATAAAACAGAAACCGTTACCATCAAAGACGTTGCTTCTAAATCCAAACTTGATAAATTGAATGACCGCGCTGTTAAGTATGATTTGGATCCTACTGGTAATCCTGATAAATCCAAGGTAACTTACGAAGGTCCTGCATATAACAATAAGCAAGGCGGTACTCACGTAACGAATGTGGCATATGCTACAGGCAACGATGGTAGCGAAGCGGTTAATGTAGACTACTTAAATGACAAAATCAAAGATAGTGCAGACGCATTGACTAATAAAGGTTTGAAATTCGATGCTAATCAAGGCGGAGAAAAAACTAATAAGCTTGGCTCTAAAGTGACTATTAAAGGTGAAGGCACGGCAGCTGACGAAGATTACAGCGGCGAAAACCTTAAAACTTTCATCACACAAGACCAAACATCTGGTGATACAACTATCAACGTAAAGATGAATAAAAACCTTAAAGCTGAATCCGTGAAAGTTGGCAAAGACGGTAAGAACGGCGTGTCCATTACAGGTCCTGATAACGGTACAGACGGCAAGGTAGCTGTGACTGGTAAGGACGGTAAAGAAGCTGTATCTATTTCTGGTAAAGACGGCGTAGGTCACATCGGTCTTAACGGTAAAGACGGCCATAGCGCTGACATTTCTGTTGAAAAAGGTGATCCAGACCTCAACGGTAACGAAATCACTCGTATCAAATACACTGATGAAAAGGGTAAGACACATCAAGTGGCAACCAAAGATGACGGTATGGCATATGGTGGTGACAACGGCGACGTTATCAAGAAAAAACTTAATGAACAATTGGACATTAAGGGCGGCGTAACAAACGAAGATGATTTGACTGAAAACAATATTGGTGTTATCAGCAAAAATAATATCCTCAATGTTCGTTTGGCAAAAGACCTTAAAGACTTGAACTCCATTACTTTCAACAACGGAGCTAACGGTGCAAACGGTAAAACCGTTGTAAACGGCGAAGGCATGACTATTAAAGATGCAGCAGGTAATCCGTTGACAGCTGTTACAAAAGACGGCGTGAAGATTACTGATGGTCCTTCCATGACGAAGGACGGCATCGATGCAGCTGGTAATAAAATTACAAACGTTCAAGACGGTAATGTTGCAAAAGATAGCAAAGACGCTGTAAACGGTGGCCAATTGCATACAGCTATCGAAGACATCAAGACTAAAGGCTTTGGTCTTGAAGCAGAAGACGGTCAATCTGTGAAGAAACCTCTTGGTGAAACTGTTAAGGTTAAAGGTGATGACACGAATATCAAAACATCCGTAGACGGCGGTGCTGTTAAGGTGGAATTGAAAAAAGACATCACTGTAGATACTGTAACAGCTAAGACTGTAACAACAGGCGACACTAAGATGGATACAAACGGCGTTACTATCAAGGATGGCGCTAATGAAGCGACTAAGTTGACTAAAGACGGCTTGCAAATTAATGATGGCGGCAATAAAGCTATTACTGTCAATAAAGACGGTTTGACTATTGAAAACGGTCCTAAGGTAACAAAAGACGGTATTGATGCGGCTGATAAGAAAATCACTAATGTGGCTGATGGTACTATTGGCGCTGGTAGCAAGGACGCTGTAAACGGCGGTCAATTGCATACAGCTATTGAAGACATCAAATCCACAGGCTTTGGCCTTAAAGCGGAAGACGGTCAATCCGTGAAGAAACCTCTTGGCGAGACAATCGACTTGAAAGGTGACGGCAACATCAAAACTTCCGTGGACAATGGCGCTATCAAAATGGCCTTGAACGATAAGATCACTCTTGGTCAAGATCCAGCAAAACAAGTTAACATCGACGGTTCTGCAGGTACAATTACAGCTGGCAATGGCGGTAATCAAGTTAAGATTGACGGTAATGATGGTTCCGTAACGGCAAATACTGTGAAAGCTGGCGATGTAGTTGTAGGTAAACAAACTTCTGACGGTAAAGAAGGCAACTTTGTAACAGGTTTGGATAACAAAACTTGGAATCCTGAAAACCCTGTAGCAGTTCCTGGTCGTGCCGCAACAGAAGACCAATTGAAAGCTGTTAATGACGACTTCAATAATAAAGCAAGAACAGGTCGTGTATTCCAAGGTGACCAACCTGGTGATAGCGGTAAAGTGGTTCGTGGATTGGGAGATACTATGAACCTTACTGGTGGTGCTGATGTGAACCGTTTGGCAGACAACAATATCGGTGTTGTGAAAAACGCTGCTGGTGATGGCTATAACATCAAGTTGGCGAAAGACTTGAAAGGTCTTGAGTCCGTAACTACTACAGATGCTGCTGGTAATACAACTGTTATGAACGGTGGCGGCATGACAATTACACCTGCTCAAGGTAATGCAGTAAGCCTTACTAAAGACGGCCTTAACAACGGCGGTAATAGAATTACTAATGTAGGGCCTGGCGTAGATGGTACTGATGCGGTTAACGTAAATCAATTGAGCAGTGCTATGCGTAGTGTGGATGGTAAAATCGCTGATGTAGGTGCTACTAGTGCAGCTATTTCCGGCCTCAAACCTTTACAATATGATCCATTGGAACCAACTCAAGTATTGGCTGCTGTAGGCCACTACAAAGGCAGCACAGCTGCTGCTGTAGGCGTAGCGCACTATACTAATGAATCTACAATGTTCCATATGGGCGTATCTCTTGGCGGTCATGACAACATGATTAATGCGGGCGTATCCTACAAATTTGGTACATCCGATGCTAAGAAAGCTATTCCAGCACGCTATAAAGCAGGCCCTATCAGCTCTGCGTATGTATTGCAAGATGAAGTGACTGCGTTAAAAGCTGAAAATGAACGCATGAAACAACATGACTTAGAGTTAACTGCTAAATACGATCAAGTACAACGCGATAATGAAGAAATGAAAGCTCAAATCGCATTGTTGATGCAACAAGTAGGACTTTCCAAATAAAAAGAATTCTTAGTCTTGTTATGTAAGGAATATGAAAGCCGCCCTTCTAGGGCGGCTCATCATAAGGAGGAAGTATGAAATTCAAAACATTTATACCTGTATTGGCACTGGCTTGTGTGTGTGCGGTAGGCCAAGCGGATGCGGCTCAAGATCTATTGATGATGCCAGAACAACCAGCTGAACCATTGAATGTGCTTGAAACAGAAGTGGCACTTTCCGTACCTAGCGAAGAAGTTCGTGACGTTGTTAACGCTTTCACACAATTCCAATTGGACCAAAAGGGCAAACGTATCATGGATGATTCCCGCGTTATGACTGGTCAAGAGCGTTACCGTAACAATGTGTTGTACTACATGAACGTTCGCCGCAGCTGGTACATCGTGAGCCATCGTTATAAAAACGATAGCTATGGTCGTTTAGCATTGGACCGTTTGTACAACGATTACAAACAATTCTTTACAGAACATGCGACTGTATCTGAAGACGCTAAATTGGACTATGCGCAACAAATCATCGATATCTTGGATCGCAATACAGCTAATGTACATGATGATGAATTGCGTTTCTATATGAACGAAATGGTAATCTTCAGCTTGAACGAAGCCATGAAAGACGGTAATAATCGCGTGAAACCTGTGGACGAAAAAGCAGCTCCTGCGATGGATGAACTTCACACAGTGGACCTTCGTAAAGCGATTAATGCACCTACAATTCAATAATTTTAGATGATTCAATTATAAGAATTAAGTGTTGTTGTGTTGTATTGTATTTCTTATAATTGTATGACCGATAAAAAATATCGGGGTGTTGTTTGTATTAACAAAACCCCGATATTTTTTATGCATATAATTTTGCAATCAATGTGATTCGCTGACCTTGAATCACCTTATATGTAATTTTTTTTACGATGGCCGTAAAGTTGTGATGCAGAAATTGTAACTGATCGTTAGGTTGAACGTCCGCATCATATGTGAATACGCCTTCTTCCCCATTAAAGCGACCTTTGATTGTGAAAGTTTGATTATCTCGTGTAACTACGATATCTTCTTCGGTAACCGTATTCGGTTTATCTATATTTTGTTGTAAGATATTGAGTTCTGACATAGATTTCTTCCTCCTTTCTGCTTTCAGTATAACAATAAAAATTAAAAAACACATGGAGTAATCGTATAAATTGTTTTTATACACATATGCTCTATTTCTATAAAGCCTATAAAGCCCGCCAATACGCCTTTAGAGTGCCTTAGAATAAAAAAGGAATGACGGCGATTTGAATTTCACCTGTCATTCCTTTTACTATATAATAAAATGCTACCTTTATTGATTGTGCAATAGTTAATTGGCTTAAGTAGGTATGTAGTAATTGTGTACGTACATTGAGTCAAAATGGCAGAAACACTGTACGATATCTGTTTATGAAAAGATATCATTCTATTATATGGTCTATCATAAATCAGAATGATGAAGAGAAAATAAATTGGTTATATATGATGTGATATTGGTACATAATTATGGAGCATATTAGTATTATTTATGAAAGTTGGTGAATAATAGTAAAAAAGGGTTAGGAATTATTATTGTATTATTTATTGTCCTAATAGGGGTTTTAACTCTTGGTATCCTTAAAGAAAAGAAAATGCAAAAAGATAGTGAGAGCGTAACTTCAGAATGGGTTGCGTCAAAAGATAACAATACTAGTAAAGAAGATAAGAAGGAAGAAGAAAAGCCTTCAGATGAAGAAAAAAAAGAAGAGCAAGAAGCACCAAAAGAAGAAAATAAAGGGCTTTATAGCAAATTGAAAAATAAGTCTGATGTAAGAATGCTTGTATTAGGTGATGGATTGGCCCTTAGTCAAGGAAGAAATACTACAGCTGGTATGTGGGATAAAGAAATCGCAAATTGGATGACTAATACATATGGTAGCAAGGTAGAATTAGTTTCCCTTGCAAGAGCTGGTGCAACATCAGGAGTAGGTTATGAAGTTGCTACAAATAATGATATAAGTAATTACGATTTAATCATTATTTGTTTTGGACAAAATGACAATAATAAACTAACTAACATTAATACTTTTAATGCTAACTATAAGTGAATAGTAAATAAGGTAAAAGAGAAAAATCCAGATGGTACAATTTTACCTATATTACCAAGTACATTAGTTGCAGATAATGCATATAGAGTTGCTATACAAAATATTGCAAAAAATAATAATCTTAATGCAATTGATGTAAGCAATGAGTTTGCAAACTCTGGTGTAGCAATAAATCAACTTGTAGGTAACGGTGGCTTACCTAATGATAAAGGTTATGGATTATATATTAAGGCTGTAACTAAGTATATAGAAAGTTCAATGAATTAATA
>SKEY01003197.1_pt1 | contig 15222 bp, 8 predicted proteins | sample 4843871 | NCBI WGS metagenome assembly SKEY01 (sample SAMN11008797, study PRJNA524170) | human gut metagenome | biome: Human fecal sample; material: Feces; isolation source: fecal sample from pouch patient p36 | host: Homo sapiens | place: Israel: Tel-Aviv | collected 2016-12-04 | reverse complement strand
GGGCGGCGTCCGGGCTACTGGTATTAAGACCCCAGCTTGCCGACTCTCCCCAGGTAAGGTATCCCAACTTATCGGCCCAGTAATGAAAACGCTCTTCAAATACTTTCTGGTGGAGGCGTGCTCCGTTAAAACCTGCGGCCAGACTAAGTTCGATATCACGTTTCAGATCTGCATCTGTGGGAGCAGTCCATACACCTGTGGGATAGAATCCCTGATCGAGTACAAAGCGCAGATAACAGGGCTCATTATTGAGAAAGAATTTATTTCCTTCGATATGCACCTTGCGCATACCGGCATAAGAATTGACATGATCAATCACTTTTCCTTTGGCATCCAATACTTCCAGTTCGATGTCGTATAAGAAGGGCGAACCGGGTGACCAGGTTTTTACAGTTTTCAATGGTAACATCAGTGTCAGAGGAGTGGCAGCAGTTTGTGTCTGTTTGCTGACTACACGATCACCATCCTTTACACTGACGCGGAGCTTTTGTCCGGCTTGTAATCCATAGAATTCCGGTTGAACGGTGAAACATTTCTGATCCAGTTCCGGTGTGATACGAACAGATTTTAGTCCACAGGCGTCTACTGCTTCCATCCATACGGTCTGCCAGATGCCGGTAGTACGGGTATAGTCGCATCCCTGTGAATAGAAGTTGCCCGATTGTTTTCCTCTTCCCTGGCTTCCACTACGCTGGTCGTCTTCTACGTATACCACAAGTTGCTGTTCTTCTCCGTATTTAACAAACCGTGTAATGTCTATTCCGAATGAGGAACTACCTCCCCAATGTCTGCCTGCCACTTGCCCGTTGATATAGATTACTGAGTAATAGTCTACTCCGCCAAAGTGAAGGATAACCTTTTTATCTTGCCAGTCTGCCGGAACTTGTAACTTACGGTGATACCACATGGCAGGGATGAAGTCCTTGTATTCTACTCCTGATAATTTACTTTCCGGACAGAATGGGACGATGATAAACTCGTTAAATCCTGTACTGTTGTATAACTTACGGTCTCTGCCCGATTTGCCAAAGTCGAATGTATAGCTCCATTGGCCGTTCAGGTTTCTCCATTCGGCACGTTCAAACTGTGGACGTGGATATTCCGGACGTGGTATCGAATTATTTTGTGCGTTGGCAGTCCAACCGGTCAATAATAGGAAAGAAGATAAAATGTAAATAATAAGGTGTTTCATATTGTGTCAGAATTAGAGTTTGGTTGAATCGAGAATCAGTTTTTCCGATCCTTTTTTAATTTCAATTTTACGTGAATTGAACAAGGCTTTGCAGTAAGGATTGTCGTAACGGTATTTCCATCTGAGTTCTTGTTCCTTTCCTTTTATAGTAAACGGAGATTGCCAGCCAAATGTTACATTTCCGATAGACGGAGAAGTATAATTAACATTTAGTTCCTGGCAAGACACTTTAGCCGATGAGATCGCATTTACAAATTTAGTAAAGTCGCCCCATTCTGTTTTTGTTCCGGTCTCGCAGATCCAGATGTTTTGTCGGCCCGATGCAAGTAAATCGCATATATCTCCCCTTTCACCCGCCTGATATGTAGTGGCATTTTGTGAATAGAGCGCTACATAGCCGTCTTTTTTGCGTCCGAAAGTCCAGTTACCTTTTGTCAGCACTTCATCAAAATCATTTTTGGGGAAGTAAGCATGTGTATAATCGTTTTTCTGGTTTTCGGGGATGTTGTAGATACATACTACTACATTTTTGTGCTGTGCCGCCCGTGGTAGGATTTCATTACCTGCCCAGTAGTTTGGCGAATATTTCAGGTTTTTGCCTCCGGGGTGATTGGTGTAGACGATAGCACGGTTGCCCAAAGTGGCCTGCCAGATGTGTTGTTGATAACCCGGAGCTCCCGGACGGTAATCCTGTACACTACTGAGCATATATTCCGGGGTACGATAAGTTTCCACGTTGGCTTCGGATAAAGCAAAACGGTCGAGGTGTGAATTTACCAGTTTACCGTAGGTTTTAATCTGTTCTTCGTACTTACGGATATATTGGTCGTAGTTACGATAGGGCCAGGTATCGTACTTTTCTGAGATCTGTTTGGACATTTTGATTGCCAATGGGTGAATAAATTCCTGCATACCCCAAAAGAGGTGACAGTCCAGTTCATTGTCATAAGAGAGTCCGTAAGAGGGTGCATCTTCCACATTGATACTTATACGCTGACGGTTGAGCATGGGGCGCTGATAATCGATAGCGATTTCCTGTATGACTTTGGGACATTGATATTTACTGGTGGACAGGGCAATGGGAGCCATTACTTCATCACGGTCGAAAGTGCCGACTCCGAACATCAGCTTTGTCAGCGGAGAGGTATTGTGTGAGCCATTGATAAGAGAATGAGCATACATACGTCCGCTGGTAGACCCCATCATGCCTTCGAAATTATTCAGAGCCATGTCGAACATCAACAGATCCAGCACCATACCTGCTTTTTTGCGTATAGCTTTGTCTTCGGCATAATCATACAGATTGGCGAGTAGCATTGCTTCTACCTCGTAATAAGTAGACAGCCATTCGCTGAATCCGAATCGGAACCGGAAGTCCAGCCAGCGTTCCAGGCGTTCTTTGGCATGTTGCACGTGCTGTACACCATTCATGCCATTGGTAAATATCCTGTCTTTGTAGAGCTGTCCGGCAAGCAGTTCGGCTGTGTGGTAGAGTGCCTGATGGTTTTCCGTATGATAACACCGGTAGGTCGTATCACGGCGTCCGTCGTCCCACCAGTATTTAAAGTCGAGTACGCAAGCCTCTATCTCTTTTTTAAGATGTGCAGGAATCACTGTTTTTTCCCGGTCCATATAGAGGAGCCGTAGCATACCGTTGATTGAGAAGTCATTACAGTCGCGGTTAGAACGTACCAAAGCAACTGCTTTATAGGTTGGTTCATCTTCCATTGGCTGGCCAATGGCAACACGGGCTATCTGGTTGAAGATTCCCGTTAGGAAATCTTTTCGCCCGTGTTCGGCATAATATTTCAGGAAGCTTTCTTTCCGTTCTTCCGGACTTGCTTTAGGTGTATACCAGTATTCATCTTTTCCCTTGGCTTGTATGGTTTGTAAAAGGGAGAGTATAAAAAGGATACTTACTGTGATTATGTGTTTCATGATTCTGTCTGATTATTTATTCATACTTTCCTTCCCAGTTGTAGGGGAAAGGGATTCTTTTGTAATATTCAAGTGTGTGTTGTGGGTGTTCGTATTGTGACGGTATCGGTCTTTTAGAAAATGTCTGGAAATAAAGAACGCAGCCGTCTCTCCACCAGATAGCTTCGTCCTCCTGTACTTTTAGTAGTTGTTTGACGTGATTAAATCGTTCGGCATCGATTTTACCTTCCATAGAGTTCCAGAGTTTACGCATCCCGCGTACCTCATCTACTCCTTTATAATAGTATGCTACCAATTCGTCCCATAAGATTTTTCCGGACGGCATCTTGTAATCCCAGGGCAGGTGATGGAACCATAACAGATCTTTTTGCGGGCAGGTATTCAGGTTTTCAAGTATCTCTGCCAAAGGTTTGGCATATTGATTGACAACATTGCTGCCTTTGGAAGTACGATCTACGCCAATACCGGTTTCGTCCGCTTTATGATAATCTTTGGCATCCCAGTGAGGGTCTTTGTACCAGGGGCCGGGACCGTAGTGAGTCGCAAAATTCATGATATGATTCAATCCCAGCGGATTGCGATAGTTTACTACCGTTTCGCGTGATTGCTGCATCATTTCTTTGATCGGATTCACAAAGCTTGTATTGTTATTGAACGTCATACGCAGCCATTCATCTGCCAGTTCTTCTGACGAAAGGTCCGGATTCCACGCCATGCGCCCGAAAGCATACCAGTTGGACTGTCCGAACAGATGTCCGCACCAGTTGATATCCGTACCGATATTGGCAACTCCCGCAATGCCGGAGATGCCGTGTGAACGGTTGTAATCTTCCAATACATTGGCAACGGTTGTCCCTTTTCCTTTGGTGTATGTATCGGCGTCCAGACACTCTTCGAATAACGGACCCAGATAGGCGAGGTTGGTAGCATACCCAAGGTACTCTTGCGTTATCTGGAATTCGAGCATCAGTGGTGTCTGAGGCATTGCTCCGAAGAGCGGATGGAAAGGTTCGCGTGGCTGGAAGTCAATCGGACCGTTTTTGGGTTGTACGAATACGTTCTTATTGAATTTTCCGTCCAATGGCTTGAACTCTTCATAGCCATTGCCCGCACGGTCTACGTTCCGGGAGTTTTCGTATACGAAGGCACGCCACATCACGATACCGCCATAGGGTTCCAGTGCTTCTGCCATCATGTTTGCTCCGTCGGCATGTGTGCGTTTATAGTCCTGAGGGCCCGGTTGGCCTTCGGAATTGGCTTTTACGAGGAATCCTCCGAAATCAGGAATATACTTATAGATCTCTTTCACTTTATCTTTCCACCACTGGCGTACTTCCGGGTCCAGCGGATCGGCTGTATTCAAAGCTCGCAGTTCTTTCGGGGCACTGAAACGGGCTGTCAGATATACCCGGATGCCGTAAGGACGAAAAACATCTGCAAGGGCGGCTGCCTTTATCAGATATTCGGTGGTCAGGCTGCGTGCGTTGGCATTTACATTGTTCAGAACGGTGCCATTGATACCGATAGAAGCGTTGGCACGGGCATAATCGCGATAACGCGGATCGATGTATCCCGGTAAGCGCTGCCAGTCCCAAAGTGTGTAGCCTGCATAACCGCGTTCGATCGTTCCATTCAGGTTGTCCCAGTGGTTCAGCATACGCCTTTGCAGTTTGGGCACCTGCGTGATGTTTAACTCTTTGATATCCGATTGGGTCTGCAAAAGCCGGAGGAAATGGAAAACACCATACATTACGCCCATGTCCTTCCGGGCTGCAATAACGGTATAGGGCGTTCCGTTTACCTTCAGGGTTTTGATGAGGAATCCTTCATCGCCCAAGCCGGATATTTCGTTGGTTATCGCATGGATACCGGATAGTACTTTTGAGGAAGCCGGAGTACCTACCAGTAGTGTACCTTTGGAGATACCGTCTGTTTCCGGCAAATTAGTATCCAACAGGCCATTCAGTCCTTGTTGCAGTTCCTTTTTTGCTTCTGTCAGTGTGGCGGAGTTTACAGGGAAGTTCAGTTTAGCTAACGTTTTTGAATAACTGTTCAATAGTTGGCTGTTGTCTACTTTCTGATAACGGAGCCACAAGTCGTAGCCATTCTCTGCATGCAACATTGGCATACAGAGAATCAGGGCGGCTATATAGACGAGTTTTAGTTTCATATTCCGGGATGTTATTTGATGACACCGGCCCATCCGCCGTTGCGTACCATTTTGATGGTAAGCTGTGTCGCATTGTTTACTTTACTCTCCCTTTGCTTATAGTCCATGGCCTGGCGGTCGGCATTGATACCATCTTCAAACGAGGTGAGAGTGAATGATTGACCGGCAGGCAGGAAACTCAAGTCGAGATTGATTGTACGCCCTTCGTTGTTGGTAATACCGCCAATGAACCATTTGTCACCTTTTCGTCTGGCTACTACTACGGCTTCACCTACTTTGGCATAAAGTACTTTTGTTTCGTCCCAGGTGACGGGAACGCTGGATATGAACTCTGTACACGGGCGTTCACGGTAGTAGTAAACCGGATTGTCTGCCAACATCTGCAAACCGCTTTCGAAGACTACGAACAATGCCATCTGGTAGGCACGTGTACCCGAACCCATGGCGTTGGCACGTGTGGAACGATTGTCTTCCGGTTGAGCGGAAAGCATTGAACCGGGCGTAAAGTCCATCGGGCCTACTGCATTGCGCATGAATGGCAGATAGATACTGTTGGCCGGGCGGCAGTTGCCTCCTTGTTCCATGCCCAATACCCCTTCGTATGAAAGTACATTCGGATATTTACGTTCCAGTCCGGCAGGTTTGAAAGAGCCGTGAAAGTCAACGAATAATTTATGCTTGGCTGCTTCTTTGGCTACGCGTTCGTAGTAATTTACCATCCACTGGTCACTACGATCCATAAAGTCAATCTTTACTCCGGCTACTCCCCAGTCGGCAAATGTCTTGAAGAGGGCGAAGTTGTTCTCTACGGCCAGCCATGTCAGCCAAAGCACGATTTTCACATTGCGTTCTTTGCCGTATTGAATGAGTTCGGCTAAGTTGATGGTCGGGTTGGGAGTATACGGGTCACGGGTACTTTTGGCCCATCCTTCATCCATAATGATATAAGGTATGCCGAATTTAGAGGCGAAGTCAATGTAATATTTGTAAGAGTCCATGTTATACCCCGAACGGAAATCTACTCCATACAGGCGGGCATCGTGCCACCATTCCCAACTTACCTGTCCGGGCTTGATCCAGCTGTAATCTTCGAGTACACAAGGAGTAGACAAGTTGTAAACCATTTCGTTCTCCAACAGTTGTTTGTCTTCTTTGGTAATCACCATGAATCTCCAGGGGAAACTACGTTTACCGGCTGTTTTGGCTATATAATCCGCTTCTTTCAGAATCTTGAGACTGCGGTCACCGTCTTCTCCGAATTCCAATGGTACTTTGGGGAAAAGAGATTGCATTCCATTCTGTCCGGTGCTCTTCAGAAACATACAAGGATAGTCGTGCAGGTCTGCTTCAGAAATCAGAATCTTGTAAGGCTTGTCCGTTTCTAACAATATCGGCAGGTAGCTCATACGGTCGGTAGCTTTGTATTCTTCCGTATTTACGTGTGTATAAGGATATTCGTAGGAAGTTTTGAAACCGTTGGGTTGTGACAAATGGGCCTTATAGTTAGCCGGGAAGTTTAGTACGAAATCTTCTCCCATGACAATGTTTTCACCTTTCTTATCGGTGATGAAACGGTAGGCCACTCCATTATCGAATACGCGGAACTCTACAGCGTAGTTGCCAGCAAAGTTCATTCGTAGTGTGTTGCAATGGTTTTTTACAACAGCGTTCTTGAGTGGAATTTCACGTTTTACACTTTCGTCAATGACTCCTTTTTTGGTACTGCGGAGCTTGGGATTATTACCGAGTGTTTCATTCTCCAGTTGGAGGTTGAGATAACAGTCTTTCAATAAAAGATCATTCCCGTAAGATACGGAATAGTAGATTTTGTCTTTTACATCGACAGAGAGGTTCAGTTCTCCATTGGGCGATTTTACGTCTATCACCTTGGCAGAGAGGTGGCTGCCCCACGCAGTGGCGAAGGTTAGCAGCAGTGCAAAGAGTTTGTATACTTTCATGGCTATTGAGTTTTTGTTTTATTTTTCAAGGAAGGCATTTACGCACCACAGTACAGGTGCTTGTCCGTGCATATTGCCCGGAAGGGTTTTCCGGTTCAGGTAGAACTGGCGGTCGTTGGTTTTATTGGTACCTTCACATACGCCGTCGATGTCTCCGTTTTCATCAATGTGCCCAACCAGAGCAATCCATGCTTTGCGTACCAGTGGAGCGTAGGTTACTTCATCCAGCCAACCCTTCTTTACGCCTTTTACCATGGCATATACGAACATGGCCGAACCGGAGGTTTCCGTCCAGGTAGTTTTGTCGTCTACCAATTGTCCCCATAAGCCATCCTCCTTCTGATAATCGCGCAGGCTGTTCATCATCTTCCGATAAGATTCCAGTATTCTTTCCCGGTTCGGATTGTCTTCCGGAAGCATGCCTAAAAGTTCCGTCATTCCGGCAGCCATCCAGCCATTGCCACGTCCCCAGAAGAAGGGGACATCTTCAGCGTGGTAGAATAGACCATTCGGACGTTGTATCTTATCGAGGTACTTCACCATCTCGGCAGCAGCACGGTCTATGTATTTACGGTCTTTGGTAACGAAATAGGCTTGCGACTGAATGGCCGAAATCATAAACATATCGTCAATCCAGTAGCGGGTTTGCCAGGACAACCCCTGATCCAGCAAAGCCTGGTATGCTTCGCGATGTTTGGTGTTACGCGGCATTTTCCATTGTTCGTCTGCATACCACATTCCCATGTGGTAGTAAATTTCCTTACCGGTTTGTGCATATAGCTGGAGCGGGATAGTACCGAATACGGTATGATCTACATGATCCGGTAGGGGTTGTAGTCTGCGTTCCGGACCAAAGATCGGCAGGAAACGTTCTTCCAGTTGGCGGAGGAGTTTCTTGTTTTTGGTGATATGCGCGTAACGCAAAGCACCAAACCATGCACATGTTTCCGGATAGGTGATTTCATTAGGAGGTGCCGGGTTACCGTTGAAATTGGGATGTGGAACGGCTACAAACCGTTGGCTTACTAACTCACCTACTTCTTGGGGCGAACAACCCTTGGGCCATTTCCTAAACTCTTTTTGTGCCATCAGTAGTGAAGGCAGACAGGCAACCATCAGCGCGAGCATCCCTGCCTTGATGAATTTTTTACGTGTTTCCATGTTCTATATTTGTTTTATTTCAGATTCATGTTTCCCAGATTTGCGTACATTTCCACCATTGCCGCCTGATTAAGCAGCCATTGCTGTTTTTCTTTCTTTTCTCCGCTCCAGTCACTGTTGATGAGTCCATTGTCATAGCGGGCACTTTCCCATGCCAGTTCCAGATTGTCGGCAAAGATTTGCAGATATTCCGGATTGTTATCTTGCAGATAGAGTTCTATATATCCTCTCATCATGATAGCCACGAACCATGTTCCCCGGTTGCGGAAGAACCTGATATCTGTACCGTCCTGTGTCTTGAATGGTACTGTGAAGTAGTTTATTCCTGCACGGGCCACGTTTTGTGCTTCTGTCAGAAATTGACGGTTGCCGGTTAGTTTGTATAGCAGACTGGCTGCTTGCAGCATTTGTCCCGTATTATATGCATATTTCTCTGTGCCGGTGCGTCCGTCTGTTTTGAGGTTGTCGAAGTAAATGTAATCCGAATCCTGTAAGTTTACTTTTGTCCATGTATATAGCTCCAGTCCTTTCTGATAATAGGCACTGTCCCGGGTGGTCTCAAAAAGTTGAAGTGCCAGTACGGATGCGGGTGCATTGGAGCAGGTATTCTTTGATTCCTTTTTTTGCTCACACCAATAGATACCTCCGTTTAGTACATCGTCATTACCACTCAAGAGGAATTTCCATATTTCTTCCGATTGTTTCAGGTATTTCTTATTTCCTGTCAGGCGGTAAGTTTCGAGGAAGTCAATGCCTAACCAGATATTATCATCATAGAAACGGTCGGAATGCCCGGCCTCACTGATGTAGGATTGAAAACAGGCAGGAGTACGGGTTGTGTCATAATAACATTCTAATCCGGGAATGATTTTCTCCTGTAGAAGTGCCTGATATTTGTTGTCTCTGGTTGTTTTGAGTAGTGCATTTACTCCTGAAAACAACCCGGAGGTAGGCCATAAATAGGCTACTTTGTCTTTGGTAACCGTATCTGTAGAAGCCAGGTAGGTTACTTTATCATTGGAACTTTTAGGATAATTCTCATTAAATAAATTGCCCCCTTCTGCCTGATAGTATTTGAAGATACTGTCGAGCAACATTTCAGAGCGGGCAATGGAAGTGTTGTTCTCCTGGGTTACGGACGTTTGGCATGCCAGCAAAGAGATTGCCAGAAAAAGTGCACTGATTGCTTTGGGTAAGAATGATTTCATACGTCTGCTATTCTATTGAAATTTACCTGAAGTGAAATTTGGTTTTTATAAAAGAAGAGAGGCTGTGGCTCCCTCCTTTTTTTCCTGAACTAAATCCTACCTTCTTTTTACTTTAAAAAAACTATATTCGTTCTCAAAAATCACTTCACAAATATAGGCAGTTGTTTCTCAGTAAATATTCACAGTTTTGACAATAGTGTATAGGGGACAACTTTAGCAGAAATGGAGACAAAGGCGATATGGGGGTAACTGTATGCATTTATGCCATATTTGTATTCATATAGGCACATATGAGGGTTTTCCGTACAGGGAAGTACGGTGGACGATGGATTATCGTTAAAATGCAGATGAATACAGGTTTGTGCAGACAAATAGATAGATGAGAAAGAGTGTCCGTCTTTTCATCTGTGCTGATTCGCGATTATCTGCGTTTCGCCAGGTAACGAAACTCTGTGAAACTCCTGTGGAATTCTGTGGTGAGTTTGCTTTGTTTAAATATTATAGATAAGAATTGTAGTATATGCTATGTAGCAAAGTATCAGGATGCTTCCTTCTATCCGCGTAATAGTACGTTTGGCGAAAAAGAGCCCGAATAACCATAGCAGTACTCCTGAGCCTACCAATACCAGCAAATCGAAATTCGTAATGCCACTTAGGCTGAGCGGAGTGATGGATGCACTACATCCAAGTACAAAGAAAATGTTGAACAGGTTGCTGCCGATAGCATTTCCGATAGCTATTTCCGGATTCTTTTTCAATGCGGCAACCACCGAAGTTGCTAATTCGGGTAGCGAAGTACCTCCTGCTACCAACGTCAGTCCGATGACTGATTCACTGACTCCCAAGCTGCGGGCAATATTACCGGCTCCTTCTACAAACCATTGTCCACCGAAAATGAGCCCCGCAAGTCCACCTATGATATAGAGCACCGAGCGCCATATGGGTAACTGGCGTATCTCCTCATCTGCTCCTTCACTCTTACCGTTGGATGCGATGGCAAAGGTATATCCTAAAAAAATAGCGAAGAAACACAGAAGCAGTAGCCCGTCGGTGATGCTGAGCACGTTTTGGGCAGCATGGTCCAATAGAACATCATTGGCGCATATCAGTAATACGATGGAAGAGAGAATACAGAGAGGGATCTCTTTCTTTAGTGTGTTCTGAGTGATGACGATAGGAGCAAACAATGCAGTGCAACCCACTATCATCAGTGTATTGAAAATATTGCTTCCCACTACATTTCCGATAGCAATATCTGCACTTCCTTTTAATGCGGAAGATACACTGACTGTCAGTTCCGGGGCTGAAGTGCCGAATGCAACGATTGTTAATCCGATGACAATGGATGGGATACGAAATCGTTTGGCAACAGATGCGGCTCCGTCCGTCAGGCCATTAGCGCCTATTAGAATGAGGAGAAGTCCTCCGATGAGAAGTAATATATCCATTTGGGTCCTGATTTTTGCTACAAAGATAACGGAATTAATTAAAACTGGAACCGTGTTGAGAATTATCGGACGTATCTTTTTGAGCAAATAATATATTCATTCCCACTGAAATATCAAAAACATTCCGTATGTTTGGCACGTTTATTTGTCTATAGCAAGGTTAATAAGTGTTTTTTGTATGAGGAAGAATCGTTTATTTTGTCTTTTCATCTCTTTGGTATTTACTATCGGAGCGTCTGCTCAGCTGGTCGAGAAAGTTCGTGAATTTCTTGGTGACGATACGTTGAAAACTCATTCTGTCATAAGGAGTGATTCTGATTCGGCGAACATTGCCGACATGAAAAGGGAACTTGAAACTGCCAGGCTGAACGAAGCCAATATGCGGATGGAGATGGAACAACTGAAATTGCAGGCATATGCTGCTGATTCTGTAAAATTGGTTCAGCAAAAGTTGCGTATAGACTCATTGCGTAAGTTCACTCAAGGTGTTCCCGTGGTTGTGGAAGGGGATACGCTTTTTTATATATATGCCAAACGGGGCGGACATACCCCCCAACAACGGGCGGTGATGAATGCCACTGCTATCACAGAGTTGGGCAAGCGATTCAATCTCAAGCCGGATTCCCTGTATTTGGAGAGTAGCGACATTGTGACCGATTTAATGTATGGCGATAAAGTATTGGCTTCATTTACTGATCAGGACGGGTTGTGGGAAGGTCGCACACGTGACCAGCTTGCTGCCGATAAACGACACATAGTGGTAGACAAGCTGAAGGATATGAAAAAAGAACACAGCTTGTGGCAGTTGGGTAAGAGGATTATATTTTTTGTGTTGGTATTGCTCGGGCAGTATCTACTGTTTTGGGCTACTACCTGGTTATTTAAGAAACTAAAGATACGTATTCAACGATTGAAGGACACAAAGCTAAAGCCTATTTCGATTCAGGATTATGAATTGCTGGATACTCAGAAACAGGTTAATCTGCTTATATTCCTGGCCAATATATTGCGTTATGCCTTCATGTTGCTTCAGTTAGTTCTTACGGTCCCCTTGCTATTTTCCATTTTCCCGCAGACCGAAAAGCTGGCCTATCAGATATTCTCATATATCTGGAATCCGGTGAAAAGTATATTTGGTGGGGTGATAGATTATATTCCGAACCTGTTCACTATTTTTGTAATATGCCTTGCTGTGAAATACTTGGTGCGGTTGGTTCATTACCTGGCTACAGAAGTACAGTCTGACAGATTGAAACTGAATGGCTTTTACCCGGATTGGGCGATGCCTACTTTCCATATTATACGTTTCCTGTTATACGCTTTCATGATTGCGATGATCTACCCCTATCTGCCGGGTTCCGATTCGGGAGTCTTTCAGGGAATTTCAGTCTTTGTCGGACTGATTGTTTCATTGGGGTCAAGTACGGTGATTGGGAATATTATTGCCGGGCTGGTTATTACCTATATGCGTCCGTTTAAGTTGGGAGACCGTATCAAGCTGAATGATACCACCGGGAATGTCATAGAGAAAACCCCGCTTGTGACACGTATCCGTACGCCAAAGAATGAGCTGGTCACTATTCCCAACTCCTTCATCATGTCTTCTCATACAGTGAATTATAGTGCATCGGCACGAACCTACGGATTGATTATTCATGCAGAAGTGAGCATCGGATATGATGTACCCTGGCGTAAAGTGCATTCGTTGCTCCTGAAAGCAGCACAAGCAACGCAGGGAGTCGCGGCGGATCCCGAACCGTTTGTACTTGAAACGGAATTGCAGGATTGGTATCCGGTGTATCAGATTAATGCGTATATAACAGAGGCGGACCAGTTAGCACAGATTTATTCCAATCTGTATCAGAGTATTCAGGATGTATTTGCTGAGGCGGATGTTGAGATTATGTCTCCGCATTATATGGCAGTACGCGATGGAAATGAGACGACTATTCCTAAAAGCGGATTGAAACCGGAGGAGACTAAAGAAGGGTAAAACCGAGATCATATCGTTTCTCATTCAGAAAGTTGGCAGCCTACTGTATATGGGCTTTATTAGGTAATGCTTGGAGCTATGTAAAGTAATATTGTCATTCATGCATATCCCGAAACGATAAAATGTGCTTCTGTAACCTCTTGATTATCAATGCCTGTTTGGCCTCTTTTTCTCCCCGGAGCCGAGCAGCCTCCTCCTCGGAGCCGAAGCACCTCTTCCCCGGAGCCGAGCGGGGCGTGCAGCTCTAGAGAAACATCCTATGTAAAATAATAGAACTTTGTTTGGCAAGAACTTATTATTTATGCGAATCAGTGGTTATTTACGATTGGACGATTGACGATTTACGATTGAAGTTACTCTTTTAAAAGCCTGTTTCAGCGCTATTAGAGACAGAGTAATCCCAATCGTAAATCGTCAATCGTCCAATCGTAAATAACTACTGATTCGCATTGTTTATAAAGAGTCAGTTAATCCTGTATCGGATCTCTTATTCATTCTATACTTTACTGCATTTTATAAATACCTTCTGCTCGTTGGATAGAGTGGTTGCAAAAAGATAAACCTCCCCTCCATCTGATAACTTGGTTCGCTTCCGTATTTCTGCTACCGTAGCCGGGAAATTACGAACGGTGATATTGGCTTTCTTTAGCTCCCCGATGGTTTCTTTTATTTCTTTCTTATTGAAGGAACATTGTCCGGTTATCAGGAAAGATCTTCCCGGAAAGTTCTCTATCCACAGATCCGAAGTGTAGAGATGGCTGTTTGGATGCAACTTCTTTACTTTATACCGGGAGGCAATATTGCGAAATGCACCCGCTTTAAGGATGGAAGCATTCGGTTCATACAAATACTTACCAAGCTCTTTAGTATAGAGACATTCGGAAGTAAGTTCCCCTTCCCGGGTGAAAGTGAAGGTTTGTTTCTCTTTGGGGGTGAGGTTGATGCAATGGATAGGGATCAACAGGGAGGGCTCGTTTCCTATTATCAGCAATAACTCTTTGCACTCATTGTTTACGGAGATAACATGTACCTCCCTAACGTGCTTCATACTTTTTAGTGCAAGGGTAAGGTCCAGCATGGGCGATAACTTGATTATGATCTGTTTGCCTTTGCTCAACAATAACTCTTCCAGCTCTGCTACATCAGGTTCACAATCTGATATGGCGATTGTCTTCCCTCCATGTTCATTCCGGCGTGCCGGATCAATAAAAATACAATCCACCGGTTCCATCTTTTGTAAATGAGCTACTCCGTCTTCATTATATACCGTAATATGTTTCAGCCCGAGTAGGGGGAAGTTATGTTTTGCGATTTCACAGAGCTCTTCTTGCCGTTCCACATAGGACACTTTACGAAACCTGCTTGCCATAAAAGCACAGTCTATCCCGAAACCTCCGGTCAGGTCGGTTAATGTCTCTCCGTCTGCCAGTGTCGATTTGTATTGTGCTGTTATTTCAGAGGAGCATTGTTCCATCGATAGATGACGCGGATACCATAGCTCCTCAATAGATTGCCACGAAGGTATTTTATTGGCAGCAGCCTGTCTTCCGGCTATTTGTACAATAGCGGCAGGCATATCCACGTCTGGATATCTGGGAGCCTGTAATGCTAGTAGCCGGACGTCATCCCGACTATGGGCACGAATAAACTCGATAGTAGGTTGTGATAGTTGTTCCATAAATTACATGAGATCTTCTTCCTGATCTTTATAATGAACATCGAAGCGGCCGTTAGTGATCCGGCCTCCACTGAATGTTCCGCTGATGATATTTCGTTCCGTATCAAAACGGGTGATGGTAACTGTTCCGTTTTTTAATTTCTCTTCTCCAAAGCGTGCGTTAGTAAACTCCGATTCTTGTCCTTCCTGAGGAGATACTATGGTAAACCGGATGTATCTGTCTTGCTTTACCATGACAGATACGTCTACTTCTGCCTGCTTCTCATTGTATAAGAATTTGATTGACGGACTGTCTACGGAAGGGCCGAACCAATAACCGTAATCCCGGTATCTGCCTCCGACATATAACCAGCCGTCTATCAGGCAGCCAAACGTCTCTGCACCAATAGTAGTAGCAGGTGGCATCACTGTAATGTCTACTGTTTCATCTTCTCTGTCACAACCGATACAGCAAAGAACGGAAAGAAGAATGAGGA
>SKEY01003166.1_pt1 | contig 15398 bp, 14 predicted proteins | sample 4843871 | NCBI WGS metagenome assembly SKEY01 (sample SAMN11008797, study PRJNA524170) | human gut metagenome | biome: Human fecal sample; material: Feces; isolation source: fecal sample from pouch patient p36 | host: Homo sapiens | place: Israel: Tel-Aviv | collected 2016-12-04 | reverse complement strand
ACATATAATGATTTATACTTTTGCTCCGCAAATGTTATCAAGTATAAACAGCATATCAGAAAATGGAATTATGATTGAAAATGCTCTAAATACAGAGAGGTTTGTTTCTGAAGCAATTTTACGGGCATTTCCGTTTTCTTTTATACTTAGCATAATAATCGCTTTCATTTGCTCTTTTTTATTTTCAAGAGTAATTACAACTCCGATTAAAGAAATTTCTGATACGACGGAAAAAATGGCAAAATTAAAGAAAGAGGTATCATGTCCTGTTTATTCATTTGATGAAATAGGTGTCTTGGCTACAAATGTAAATACATTATATAAAAATCTAATCACGACTATTAACAGTTTAGAAGATGAAAAGATAAAGAGTAATGAAGCCGAACAATTAAAAGTTGATTTTCTGCGTTCTGCTTCACATGAATTGAAAACTCCCGTAACTGCTTTAAATGCGATTTTAGAAAATATGATTTTGGGAGTTGGAAAATATAAAAATAAAGATGTTTATTTGTTGGAGTGTAAAGAAATCGCAGATAGACTTTCTCACATGATTAAAGAAATTTTAGATACTTCCCGATTAGACTTTTTAGCTGGAAGTGAAAAAACCGAAGAATTTAATTTAGCGGAAATTCTAAATAAAATTTGTGAACCATACCAACTAATTTCACAGTCAAAAGGAATTGATTTTCAAGTAACTGTTCAAGATACTTGCCTTGTAAATACTTCAAAAAAGCACATGGAGAAACTACTCTCAAATGTATTATCAAATGCTGTTTCTTATACTGAATTGGGACATAGTGTTTCGGTAGTTTTGCAAAAAAACAAAATTATGGTTAAAAATGAATGTACACCTATTCCAGAGAGTATAATTCCGCATTTGTTTGAACCATTTTACCGTCCAGATTTTGCCAGAAATAGAAAAGACGGTGGAAATGGTCTTGGTTTATATATCGTTGATATGATAGCAAAGTCATTAAATCTGACATATACATTTAAGCAAATGAACGCTTTACAAGGTATGTGTTTTACATTGTATTTTTAGAAACCTCTCATTGTGGGAGGTTTTTTTGATTTTATCTGAAATTTCATATTGCTTCCATATTGAGATGTTATTTTATAGTTGTTGCAACAGATATTATGAAATTAGGAGGCATTTTTATGAATTGTATAAAGCGTGGCTGGCTATATACCACCAGAAAAAAAGGAAAAAGTTTTTTGCTATTTTGTATTCTTTTTCTTATTGCAGTATTTGTTTTAAGTGCGTTGGCTATTGATAAGGCTTCGTCATTAGCACAAGATAATTTACGCAAAAGTTTAGGGGGAGAATTTACAATCGGATATGATTATTCGGAAGCTAACCCTTATTTGAATGTAGAAGCGGTAGATGGTGGTACAATTATGTATTCTACCCAGCAAATTACTCCAGACTTGATTGAAGAAATAAGTAAAATAAAAGGCGTACAGTATTGTAGTGCAACAACAGAAACACTTACAGCATTTTCTACGATTGATTTCTTTAAGGGAAACATACCGATAGAAGAGGAATTTAGGAATACGACTAAGATTTTAGGTGTTTGGAAAAGCGAAGAAAATAAACATTTTACTTCTAAACAGATAAATTTAGTTGAGGGCAGGCATATTACCCCACAAGATAAAGGCAAAGTGATATTAAGCAAAGATTTAGCTGTAAAAAATCAAATACAAGTGGGAGATATTCTTAAAACAGATAAAGGAATTGACCTAGAAATTGTCGGTTTGTTTCAGCAAAATGAAACGGAAAGTATCAATGAACAAGTTACTTCTTATGACAAAATTCAGAATTTAATGATTGCTGATTTAGCTACACTCATTGCTTTAGAAAACAGTCCAGCTATTCAAGGTTTTAATGAAATGACAGTTTCTATTTCTGACCCTCAAAGTATGCAGAAAATTATTTCTACCATAAAAGACATAAAGACGGTTGATTGGAAAGGCTTTTCTATTATAGAAAATAATGAAAACTATGATAAGGCAACAAGCTCATTACAACAGATTTCTAATCTTGTATCCACATTTTTAGTTATTATTTTCATTGCAAGTGTTATTATTCTTTCTCTTATTTTAACAATGTGGTCAAGAACTCGTATTCACGAAACGGGAATTTTGCTTTCTGTCGGAATAAGGAAAACATCAATTATCAGTCAATATATTACAGAGGTACTTCTTATTGCAGTCATTGCGTTTTTCCTTTCCTACTTCCCTGCTACTGTTGTTGCAGATCAAGTAGGAAGTTATTTACAAAATGCACCAGAGCAAATTGAAATATCAGAAGATACCGAGGGATTGGTTGCCGATAATAGAAACGGTACAAGTGATGATGTGGCGAATACAAATATAACTATGCCAGATTTAGATATTCAAGTTCAATCAGAAGAAATGGTTATGTTATTTATTTTGGGAATTGGAATTGTTGTCATTTCAGCAGGTATATCTTCAATTTCAACCATGCGATTAAAGCCCCGTGAAATATTGACAAAAATGAGTTAATGAAAGGTAGTTTGTGATGAAGAAAATAGGAATAGTTCTATTGATATGCGTTTGTTCCGTAATGTTTTGTGGCTGTACTTTAGAAACTGAGGACACAACAAATAATATGGAAAATATAAATGAATATGATTGGGAATTAAAAGATAATGCAAATACGAATGACTTTATATTTGAATTTACACCGACAAAGTAGAAAGGAGACAATATGGGTGTTTTGGAAATACAAGATTTAAAATATTCTTATGATAACAAGAAAAATGTACTAAATGGTATCAATGCTCAAATGGAACTAGGAAAGATATATGTCATTTTGGGAACATCTGGTTGTGGGAAAACGACATTACTTTCTTTACTTGGTGGACTGGATAGTGCTTCAAAAGGTAAGATTTTATTTAATGGAAAAGATATTGCAGAAAAGGGATTGGAAAATCATCGTCGTAATCACGTTTCTTTTATCTTTCAAGCATATAATCTGATTGATTATATGACACCATTGGAAAATGTGAAGTTGACAAGTAAATTGCCACCCGAACCGATTTTAGAAAAAATGGGATTGACAAAAGAAGAAATGAAACGAAATGTGTTACAGCTTTCTGGCGGACAACAGCAACGTGTAGCGATTGCAAGAGCATTAGCCAGCGAAGCACCTATTATTTTGGCAGATGAACCTACTGGAAATCTTGATGAAGATACGGCAATGTCGATTATGAGAATTTTAGAAGAAAGTGTACATCATTTGAATAAATGTGCGATTATTGTTACACATTCTAATGAAGTTGCGAAACGTGCTGATGTAGTTTTTCAATTAAAACGAGGTACATTACAAATCATAGATATATTAGAAAGAATTTGATGTGAAAATTCATACGAAATATCAAATAAGCCGTAGTTGTATTTTTCGTTTATTGCGAGTTATACACTACGGCTAGATTAAAATATTTTATTTTTAAATCTTTATATAATCTTCAAATTTGTTTTTTATGCTTTAATCAAACAAAAGGAAAGGATATGAACGATATGGAAGTAATTTTAAGAACAAATAATTTATGTAAAGATTTCAAAAATCAAAGGGCTGTAAACAATGTATCTATAACCGTCCGTGAAAATTCGATATATGGACTACTCGGTCCAAATGGTGCAGGAAAGTCTACACTTTTAAAAATGATATGTGGAATATTGAAACCTACATCTGGAAAAATTGAATTTTCTAATCACAAGTGGAGCAGAAATGATTTATCTTATATCGGTACTCTTATTGAAACACCACCATTGTATGAAAATTTGACAGCCTATGAAAATTTGAAAGTTCGTGCTGAATTACTGAAACTTTCAGATGAACGTATAAGAGAAGTGTTGGAAATTGTAGGATTGAAAAACACAGAAAAAAAACGAGCAGGTCAATTTTCATTAGGAATGAAACAACGCTTGGGAATTGCTCTTGCAATTCTTAATAAACCACGGCTATTGATATTAGATGAACCGACAAACGGACTAGACCCTGTGGGTATTGAGGAGTTGAGAGAGCTGATTTGCTCCTTTCCAGAACAAGGAATAACTGTTATCTTGTCTAGTCATATTTTGTCAGAGGTAGAACAAATTGCAGACGATATTGGCATTATCTCTAATGGAAAGTTGGGTTATGAGGGAAAACTTCATTCGGGAGAAAATTTGGAACAGTTGTTTATGCGTATTGTAAAAGAACACAGAAAGGAGTTTTAACAATGAATTACTTGAAAGCTGAAATGTTGAAGTATAAACGCTCATTTGCTAATAAGATTTTAGTTATTGCTCCGATTTGCACAGGTTTATTTGCTTGGGTGGTTGGTGGTTTTACAGGTTATCAATATATGTAAGCGCAAAATATTGCTACGCTGCCCATGAATCACGCTTGCACCAAAATGATAGATGCAAGCGTTTTGCTCTATGTTTAGTTTTGACAGTTTGCTTTCGCAGTCTCGCTCCATGGGGCAAGCTGTTCCAGCTGTTCATCTGACATTTTATCGTCTGGCCGCTGTGATAAGAGGTATGTCAGATATTTGTAGGTATTCAGGTCATTCGCTTTTGCCATCTCAACCATTGTATACACAATAGCACTAGAGGCCGCTCCCTTCGGACTGGCACTGAACAGCCAGTTCCTCCGACCAACAGTGAATGGTCTGATTGCATTCTCGCTAAGATTGTTGGATAAACTGCAATGACCATCTTCCAGATAGGTCATCAGGGTGTCTTTCCGATTTTGGGCATAGTTCACCGCTTTCGCCAAACGGGTTCCCTTGTTTGGGCGCTGTTGATCCAGCCAATTCCAGAATGCCTCCAGTATCGGCTTCTCCTTTTCAAGACGAAATTGTTTTCTCTGCTTCGCAGTGTGATTTTTTGCTTTTGAGTACCGCTCACAATCAAACAGCTTGCAACAGAACTGTACTCCCTGCACTGCCGGAAGGCTGTAATCATACTCTTTCCCTTTCGGTATGGCATCTGTGAAGTAACGTCTCACATGTGCCCAGCAAGAGCAGCGCTTGATATCCGGCAGATTATTATAACCCTGATATCCATCAGTCTCCAGATATCCGCTGAACCCCTGTAGGAAAGATGCTGCATGGAACTTTGCCCTTGTCTCTGTATAATGATAGAGCAGGATCGGCGGAAGTCCATCTTCTCCACTGCGGAAGAGCCACATCCAGGAATCCGTTTCAGGATTACGCTCCGGTTCATTCAGTACCTGAACCCGGGTTTCATCTGCCATCAGATATTTACGCATCCGTAACTGACAGTGAAAATAATCATAAACATGACGGAGATAATTCTCGGCACAGTAAATGATCCAGTTAGCAAGCGTAGCCCGGCTTAATGGGACACCCAGTTGCTTCCAGTCCTCTTCCTGCCTGTTTAACGGCAGACCATTCTGGTACTTCTGGTGCATTGCCCATCCGACAACGGATTCCGATGCATAACTTTCCGGGATCAATGGTTCCTGAACAGGGGCTTTGACAAATGTCTGATCATCCGGATGTTCCTCTGATATGGCACACTCCGGGCATTTATAGGTTTCACGATAGATATTTACTACTTTTCCCTTGGCAGGGGTAAAACGAAATTCATGGCGGACGAATTCTTTCCCAATACATTCCATCTGCGTTCCGCAGGTTGGACAGTTTCGCTCCTCTTCCGGAAGAGAAATGATCTCGTCGCAGGAAGGAACATTTTTAAAGAGATCAGCATGTGTCCGTCTTGCTTTTCTCTTATGTTCCGGAACAGTGATGTCATCAGGAAGTTCCTGTTCCCATGTCGGATCTGCTTCCTGCTCGGCTTCATCAAAAAGATTCAACTGGCCAGCGATATCTTTCCGTTTTTCACTGGAAGTACCAAAAAGTTTCTTCGTGAGATATTCCATCTGCTGACGAAGGTTTTCTTTTTCCAGCCGGTCTGCTTCCAATGTTTTTTGTAAAGACTGGATCAGTTCTGTCTGTGTGGAAATCGTCTTATTCAGTTGGTTGATCATGTCCTTGTACGCAAGGATTTTTGAATCTTTTGAATTGCCAGCCATATGTTTTCTGCTCCTTTTTCACTGCTCTTATTATACCATAAAAAGCAATGAAAAAGAAGCAGAAACCCCAGCATTTACAAGGGATTTCAGACATGATACAGGGTGAGAAGCCCCTCCGTTTACGCGATCATTCCGTAGGTTTGAATGCCTTGGGTTGTTCGATTTCAAGCCCGGACATGAGCCAGTCGAATTGCTGCCAGGTCAATTGTTTTACTTCCAGCTGATTTCTGGGCCAGCGAAACCTGCCCTGAACTTCCATACGTTTATACAGCAGCACAAATCCGTCAGATTCCCAGAGCAAAGCTTTGATCCTGTCACAACGTTTTCCACAGAAAAGATACAGGGCACTTCGCCTTGGATCCATATGGAGTTGATCCTCTACAATAGCACACAGCCCGTCAATGGATTTCCGCATATCCGTTCTGCCTGTTACGATATAGATTTCATCGGCGGCTGTGATATCCCCTAACATTCCAACTCCTTCACAATGCGAAGCGTTTGAGCCAGAAGCTGAGGATCTGTTCCATTTGGTATTGTTAGATGAAAGCTTCCTACAGACAGCTTCATTGGCTCTGCTACAGAAAGGTTATTTCTTTCCGTAGCTGCCGGAATTACATTTAATGGCTGTTCATAAGGAATCGGGTCAGTATCATGAAAATCCACTCTGACAACTTCCTGGCTTTCTGGTGCACAATAGGTGCGTCCAGTTGACGCCGGTAAATCCACACAACCTTTCTGACGCAGTCTTTTTACCCAGTTGTAAAAAGTTCCTGGCTTGATATCATGTTCTACACACCATTGATGATCTGTCAATCCACTTTGACGGCATTCCATGATGAGACGGTATTGTTCTTCAGCAGGTATTCTTTTGCTTCTCATGAGCACACCTCCATAACTTGAATAGAGTAAAATGCTCGCATCTATCATTTCTAGCAAGAGAAAATGAAGTGAAATGCTTGCATTCTCTAATGATTATTATGAATTGATTTTTAGGGCAACACAATCCGTCGAATTATTTTGCGCTTACTGTTCATTTACCGTCATCTCTATCTTCTGGTCAGACAGTCATTGAAAAATGCACAGCAGGAAGCAGAATTCCAGTCTCTTCAAAAGCAGGAACAGCTACAGAAAGAACAGGAACAACTTTTTATCTCCAGGCGTCAGGAAACACTGGCATTCCAGCAGGCCACGATCCAAAATCTTGAGACACTTCAGGCTTATCTGAAGTCAGGTGAATATGATAAGATCCACAACTACCTTCCTGCTATTACAGACAACTTTCAGAAAGAACGTTTCCACCCGATCTGTCATGATAGCCTGATCAATGCAATCCTTGCGGATAAAAGATTTCTGGCTCTGCAGAAAAATATCAGAATCAGCTATGAGATCCTTCTTCCGGAGAAGTCGTGCATTTCTTCTTCTGAACTGAGCAGTATATTTTTTAATCTCCTGGACAATGGCCTGGAGAGCTGCTGTACCTGCGGACTTCCGGATTCGTTCATTTCCATAACCTCACGCATGTCGGCTGGATTTCTTACCATACATATGCGAAACAGCAAAGATCCGACACAGAATTTTGACCACCAAACCTCCAAATCAGATATCATAAACCACGGCTTCGGTCTGTCTATCATCGAAGACATCTGTGCAAAAAATGACGGCAGCTGCCAGTGGATGGATCATGGAGATACCTTTGATTCGGTTGTTATGCTGCGGTATCAGTAATTATCATGTTCAAAAGTCTCTATCTTTGCATCAGCATATGTAAAAAGATTATCTATTTGATGTCTTGGTATTTTGTTATCTGCATTAGGATTCAGAAACACAGATGTGTGACAATTGTCATCGCTTACATCGATGAATGCTATTGCAGAAATCTTCCTAGCAGCAGTAGCCACCGATACATCATTTCGTGCCTTTCCATCATAATCCTTTATTTTTCTCTCTTCCATTTTAGTCAAATTCATAAAAATCCTTCGGCAAAATGCACGAAATGCCCAAAATTTAAAATCCTTATCAGCATTTGAAAAAATTGGTGCCAGTTTCTTGTCATACGGACAAAAAAGTATATATGGCGAATTAATACAAAACTGAGATGCATGATACATAAAATAGAATTCATTATTTTCTGCCCACTTGTAATAGTCAAATTTCGATGCCACCATATATACAGATGGATTTTTACAATTCCACAAACGAAATTCCAGGCCAAACTTGGGATCTCGATATAGAAAATCTGTATATATTTTGTTTTTTTCATTCATAATACAAGCTATCAATTCGTCAGTTTTTTCTAAAAAATGTGACTGCAAGTCCTTAGTTGATATATTCCCTGCGCCACTAATAGTTAAATAATAATCTTCTGGTATCTTAGCCTGAATTTTTCTTCTCAAAGTTTCAATATGCGGTACGGATAAACCAAATTGTTTAATATCAAAAATTATATTATCATCTATTTTTCCGTCGGCATAATACCCCTTATCAGATGCTTTGAAACAATCCTGCTGTCTGACATGAACTTGTGGAGTATAACAGATACCCCTGTGTTTTTCTAACCATGCGTATACAAGTGCTTCATATACTTTTCCGTTTTCACTATTGGGTTTTCGAAGAACATCTACTATCAGACTTTTTTGTATTTCAGGGGAAATTCGTCTTTTCCAGGAAAGAAAAAGTCCATGCAACATCTCAATTTGCGGTTCAAGTAATCTAATTGGATCATTCAATATTCTTTTTTCTTCGTCACCCACAAATAGACATTCTTCTCTCAATTTATCATAAAATTCTAATGCCGTAAGCATTCAATCACCTCGTTATCGTTGCTAACTTATCTCTCAATGGTTCCTTCTCCTGGCAGACAGCCATTACACAGTTCACCTTTTCCACCCAAATTATCAAAAACAGTTCCGCACATACTACATACATGAACATCATTTTCACAGCCACAGTAACAGCATTTACCTATAGGATAAAAAGACTCCATTATCGAAACTCCATAATTCCCGCATTCCTCACATGGAAAATCAGCAACCGGATGAGCAGCTCCATTTTTTTCTGCTTCATACTTCAGCTCATTTAATTCGATTGGCAAAGAATTAAGATTATTGTTAATATAAGCAACAAGTTTTTTAACAAAATCTTTAACATCTGAATCATCATAAACCGAATCACAGTCTACCTGTATTCTGAATTCATCATCTTCAGATCCTTCCCCATTTATATATCTTACTGAAGCCCGAAACAATTCACCACCATCTTTCTGACATGAAAGAATCATCTCACTTGATGAACCCATATCATCATCAATATAAACATTTGCTATAATATCAATAGATGCTTCTTCATCAGCATTACTTTTAACAGAAAACATGTGGGTTATTCCATCATCAGACAATTCTTCCAAATCTCCAATCTCATAACATGGATCAAAATGAAATTGCTTCATTACAGCTTCATAAATATCGTTTACCGTTTCTGAAAATTTGTCCAATATCTCATCTTTATCAAGAACATCAATTCCTGTTTCATCACTTACTCTCGTTCGCCAAAATTCTCTCTCATCATATAGAAAACTTTCTTCCTCTGCCTCTCTGGTTAACAGTATTTCATCTGATAACTCAGCATTTCTGAACTTTTCCTCACCATTATCCAAATCTTTTTGAATTTCATCCAACTCTGATAAAATAATGCTATATGCATTAAATGAAATCAGTTTATTATGTGCTATATGATTTCTGCTGCTGATAAAATTATGTACATCTGCTCTGAATTTCTCTGAATCATCAAAATACTGTGCAAATATATCATTCCATATATTCGCTTTTTTCTTTCTCTTCTTCAAAATATAATCTTTAATACTATCATGTCCTACTTTTTTCCGGAACATATTTTCTAACGTCTTTAAATCATTTCTGGTTATTACCGTATTTTCTTCGTAAACATTTTCATTAAAAACAATGTCAAAAAGTGATTCCAATGTCAAAGACAATAAATCTGTATTAATATCCTCCATCTCTGGTACTTTCTGGATAAAATCTTCTGCTTTTTTCTTGGCCGATTCATAATATTTTTCCAATCCAACGCAACACAACCATTCGGCTCCCAGATGGAATGTGAGCACTCTGTTGACAAAAGATCTGATTTGGTTTTCTTTTTCAAAAAAATGAGAATATAGCTCTGCGCATAATACTTCAGAAGGTTCATCGATCAACCATATGCAATATGTCCAGTCTTTCTTTAATCTCTTCTTCAGTTCAATTTTTAATCGCTCAAGCAACCTGTCATAACAATTCTCTATCCTCGCATAACTATATTCTGGAGTAATATCAACTTGAATCGTGGTTGCTTTCCCGGAAAAAGAATCAATCGTTAACGTTACCGTATATTTAGCCTTCTCCACAAGCAACTCATAAACTTCATTACTGATTCTGTCAAGGCACCCTTTATAGTTTACCTCTTTAATTTCTGGAATAATAACCTTTACATCATCTATTACCGACTGACAATATTCTTGGGTATGGTCGTGATCTACTGTTACCATTTTAATTTCGTCAAACATGTCACTATCCATTTCTTCCCTTTTCTCATGAAGTAAAGCATAATCATTTATTCTGTTTAGCATAAACCTAATGTGATTCATTCTATATCATCTCCTCAAAACCTGAACATCTTGTCAAATTTGCCGAATCAAATCTCAAAATGCTTTTCTCTGTCTCAATTATACTACTATACATCTGATGTCTCATCTTTCTTTTATCTACATTTTTCGACATCTATATAAATATCTCGTTTATCATCCCCCCAATATATACTATTCTTTATTTATTATAATCAAATCGTGTTATATATCATTTTTTTATAAGAGAATCTCACCTTTAAATCAGATTCTCTCTTTATTTATCAGACCATAAAATTTTATAACACTTTTCGCCCAGGAAATATATGCACAACTCCCAACTACTATACCGAATACATTGCATAACACATCCGTTCCCTGCGCCACATCTGTTCCAATAATAAACTGCCATGTCTCTATCAGTACCGAAAGAATTCCTCCTAACAAAATCGACCAGCATCCGGCAAGCACAAATCAAACATAAACATTCAATATTTTAATTCATACTCCTTCCAAATACTTTTGGCATTTATAAATCTATTATATATACATCATATCCCAAATTCCACTTTTAGCTCATCTACAACATCATATGGAAAACTCTCTGCACAGCCTTCATCTTCCAGCAAAATATTAATAATCTTACCTGCCAGTTCTATTCCATTCTTACTGTGAAGATGTTCTGCAACTTTTACTGCATTCCCTAAGTCTCTTGCCACCCATACCTGATCATATATTTCAAGCTGTGAGATAATCTTACCCACTTGATAAGAAAACTCCATTTCATTCATATCATCCGGACTTTCCATAACCCGGTAAATCTGCTGCAGTCTGTTCAATATCTGTTGAGCATTTAAATCCAGAGGTACATAAATACGAACGTTATCATCAGGTAAAACGCCACCATTAATGCGAGTCTTTCCGGCGAGTGCTTTTTGATGCTGTTCTTTCGTATCATAGTAACAAGCTGTGTCCGCAATTTCGAGTTCATTTATATAAAGGACTTTCTCTGGAATTGGATGGATATCTAAATTGTGATGCATGTGAATTCCCTCCGTAACATAAGTAATCTGTATGTTTTACTGATCGTTCCAAGAACTGTATACTATGCTCTTCTGTATCACGAGTATATCACAAGTTTCCAAGCAAATCAGCTCTATAGTGCTCCTTTCTGATATTTTCTTGAAATTATCCTTAAAACTATAATCTCTTTTTTCAATGTGTCAACATGAAATCTGATTCGGTTAAAACAAACATTTCTTCATATATCAAACATACTTAACTGGCATTCCCTGCAAGATGACACCTTTCGATCATTCACTTTATCCTCCGTAAGTATCTCTCCCGAAAGCAGAGGTGATCCCGGATTATGCAGATTAAAGTTCTTTGTAACTGTTGTCTGACTGTAATTCGCATAACAATAGACACAATAATTTTTGCATGTATTATACATACCAATATCAATGCTGGAAAAACATCCACATTCTTTACGCTGATTCTTATCTTTGTCTGTTGTCAGCTTACATCCCAGCAATTGTTCGAACAAAGAATTATCAATACAGTGCCCATGCTGTACTCCATACTCTTCCAGATCTATTTCTTCAGAACAGGATTCCAGTATGATTCCATATTTTTTTGCGATTGCAGAGAGCTGCTCTGCTATTTCTTTCATCTCTTTGGGTTCCAGCGGCAGCAGACCCAATGATTTTGTATTATTACGTGTATTTCTGTAAAGATCCAGGAAACTTATGACACACTTTTTCGTATATCCCTGCAGTCTTCTTGCTATATACTCAAAAGTTTTCTTATGACATTCCATAGAATATTTCTCCGAAAGAAAAATGGGATCGTATCTCCAGATTACTCTTTCCGATCCGAGCATCTTTGAAAGCTTCTGAAAGGCTGGAATTATTACCTCTTTCTTGCTTGGAAGATTCTTTTCTACATCATTCCCATAAGCCGTGATCGTAAACTGAAAGTAATAAGTATATTCCTTCAGCTCATCCAGTCTGTCCAGCATAGGAAGCGGATTTTTTGTCCAGAAAACAATCCCATCCACTACATCCGGTCTTAATGAAATACGGCTGATCTGGTGAATATTCATAGGATTGCGTACACATACATATCCCTCTTTGAGCCTGTTGAAAAACCACTCTGAATAATACGCCGGAATATCCGTCCTTCTACTTGCACTTATGATCACTTATTCCACCTCCAATAGCAACTGTATGGTTGACTGAACCCCTGCTCGCGCATGATATCTGGTCTGTATCTCAGGCGGAATACTGAATACGGAATATTTTATACCATAAGGTTCGCCGATTTCCTGCCATTCATTTAATGTACCCGGGTCAAAAAATCTGAAGTTACATCCTGTAATTTTTAACCTTCTTCTCAGGATAGCAGTTTCAAAATATTTAAAATAATCTCTGCCGCGTTTGTTGCTGTTAACATCATTGATCACAAACAGCAATTTATTACCAGCCCCTTTTTTGATTACAATTTTATCTACGACCAGCTGAATCAGCTCGTCTATTCGCCTGATCTGTCCTGAATTATAAAGATACGAAATCAGATAGCTTATGACAATAATATTGGTGTCGGTAATCCCTTTTTCTTTAAAAACAGAAAATACATCTTTATAAAAAGGAATATTGAATCCTATGTTATTTACATCTGCATACCTTTTAATAGCGGTATGTATGTCGCTCCATTTGTAATTAATATCTATACCACAATAAAAAACCGGAGCCTCTATATTATTCTGATGTATAAAATATTCGAATCCCATCAGGTCAGCACAGCCACCGCAGCCCAATGACAAAATATGAAAATATGGGAAATCCTTCAGAAAATCCTTCTCCGACTGAAATGCACAAAACAATTCAGTAGCATACAGGTAAGAATACTGACAGACGTAATGATACAACATCTTCGGGCAGTCATATAATGTTTTTGAATTTTCCGGTGCCTTGTTCGGAAAATGAATATGATACAGACAGTTATAACAGCTTCCACTGCACTTCCCTGACGGGTGTGTGCAGGTTACATTCCCACAGTGATCTCCATACGCCATATATCTTTCATTACAATATTGAACCAGTGTTTCAAGAAGCATAAAATCTCCTTTCCCAACGCAAGTGTTCTTTTTCTCATGGTTCTTTACAACCATTATTTTTTATCATAACTCTGATCATATTTTAATACAACATCTTTGAATCGACATTTTTCGATAATCGCAGAAAGATCGTAAGCGCTTAATTTGGGGATAACTATATCTGCATTTATTATAAATTCTGTCTGATTCTTTCTACATTATATCCCAAATTCCACTTTTAGCTCATTCAAAACATCATACGGAAAACACTCCGCACAACTTTCATCTTCCAACAAAACATTAATGATCTTACCAAACTCTTTGTCCGTAAAGAAAACGAAGTCTGCATCTTTCGCAGGAAGTTTTTCTCTTCCTCCAAAGCCATATACCGGAAATTCTAAGGCCATCAATTCTGTTGGATAGCCCAAAGCCTTTGCTAATGGAGCAATAAACTTCGAACTCACTTCTGCTTCAGACTGACTCTCAGATTTAAAATATTCATCTATTACATTTTGAATCAAAGATAAATCTTCCAAATTTCTTATTCCTCGTATAAAAAGTTTATAGTTGATAGTTATAATTAAATCAATTTATATATATCCATGATAGAATTGCCCTAGTTTCACTCAGGTACTGTTACCGCATCAATCCGGCTATAGATGTAGTGGAAAAAATTTCAAAAAAGAGCTTCTGTTTCCAGAAACTCCTTAATTAATATTTTTTATTATCCTACTCCTCCAGTTGAGAGTCATCTATTTTTATAGAAATATAATTTTCCTTTTTTTCAATAGAAACTAAAACGTTATTTCCCTCACTGAATCCAGTTTCAGCCCCGCATAATACTTCCCTTCTTTTTCCATAAATCATACTACTTTTACAACAGTTCGTCAATTATACAGAATACTTATTCATTCATCAAATACCGAATTTTGCAATTGTTTCCCTTGATATATTCCGTTTTGTAAGGACAGCCGGTACAGTCTGTGCTTCTGTAAAAAGTTTTTATACTGACAAGTTGTGTCTCATGAGGTCTGACACCGAGTATTGCAACCCTCATTTGGTCTGACCCCTAGGGTTTTCTTAATAATACTTATTTCTTAACATATTAAGAATTTCTTCCTCAACAACGTCACCATTTTCATCTATAAGTCCCAGTTTTTGCAAATTATATATGCCTTTTGGCGAAAAACGATTAGTATTATGTGTTCGTAACAAGTTCTCAAGCATACTCCTCGTTGGAATTCTTACATTTTCAGTTACATCTTCCGCTTCAGAAATTCTTCGCCTTAATACCCTTGCTTCTCTTTCAGCCCTAAATTGATTTCTTCTCAATCGCTCTATCTGATCATCTTTTTCCTGAAGCTCTTTTTTATATTTATTTCTCTCTTCTTCACTCAGATTGGCTTTATCCATCAGATCATTAATAATACTATCTTTATCAATTTTTCTATCTTTAATTTCTTTACTGGCTTCAGAACTGACCCTGTCTAAATGAGATACTTTTTCGTTAAGACTATTTAATTTTTCTCCAAATCTTTCCTCGATTTTCCCTAAAGTAACTGAAATATCTTTCATAAATTCATATGATGAATTATAAAAATTTGTACTCGTTTCAT
>SKEY01003161.1_pt1 | contig 15422 bp, 13 predicted proteins | sample 4843871 | NCBI WGS metagenome assembly SKEY01 (sample SAMN11008797, study PRJNA524170) | human gut metagenome | biome: Human fecal sample; material: Feces; isolation source: fecal sample from pouch patient p36 | host: Homo sapiens | place: Israel: Tel-Aviv | collected 2016-12-04 | reverse complement strand
TTTTTAACTAAATAAAATAATGATAATAGGCATCTATCCTATAATATTATTGAGTTTATAAAAATTATGACATAATTATAATAGATTTTTAATCAAAATATCGTTATAATGAGTGAGACTATGAAGAAATATATAAGTATACGAGAAAGGCATGTGTGTTTATGTCAAATAGGATTTTGATAATTGAAGATGAAAAAAATTTAGCTCGCTTTGTGGAATTGGAGCTAAAGCATGAAAAATACGAAACAGAAGTTCATTATAATGGACGTACCGGTTTAGAAGCAGCGTTATCACAAGATTGGGATGCGATTTTATTAGATTTAATGTTACCTGAGTTAAATGGTTTAGAAGTCTGTCGTCGAATTCGTCAGGTGAAAAATACGCCTATTATTATGATGACAGCAAGAGATTCGGTCATTGACAGAGTATCTGGTTTAGATCATGGAGCAGATGACTACATTGTTAAACCGTTTGCTATAGAAGAGTTACTAGCACGATTGCGAGCGTTACTTCGCCGAATTGATATCGAAGGTGATAAAAATGTGACGAAACAAACGACATTATCTTATCGGAACTTAACAATTGAAAAAGAAAATAGGGTGGTTCGCCGAGGTGACGATATCATTGAACTAACTAAAAGAGAATACGAATTATTACTTATTTTAATGGAAAATGTTAATGTCGTACTTTCTAGAGATGTGTTATTAAATAAAGTATGGGGCTATGAAATTGAAGTAGAAACAAATGTTGTAGATGTCTACATTCGTTATTTAAGAAATAAAATTGATGTTCCAGGTGAAGATAGTTATATCCAAACTGTTCGTGGAACTGGGTATGTAATGAGATCGTGATAAATAAGCTTAAAAGAAAATTTAATTGGCCCACTAAATTTTCTTGGAAATCAATTACGTTGAAATGGACCATTCTAACATCATTAGTGATATCAATTTTATTTGCTGTGTTTGCAGTTATTTCTTATCAAATTAGTTCACGATTAATGATTCAGCAAGAAGAGCTGACCTTTAATCGAACAATATCTGAGGTAACTAGCCGATTATCTAGAGGAACAGAGCCATTAAGTTTTAATAGCTCTGTTTTTTATCTAAAAGAATCAACTGAAGAATATGTCGGTGATGGGTATTATGGTGCTAATACGTTAGAATCAACTATGATGAATTTAAATAGTTTCATTTCAGAACTCTCACGACCAGAAATGGATTTAAAAGTTTACAATGCAGATGGTGATTTAGTATTTGAAACAAAAAATCGCTATGTACCATTCGATAAAAAAGCTCAATCTGAAACGACAATCAAAACTTATGAATATGTTACAGGTTTGGTTTTATTAAAGCCAGTTTATTCTAATCAAACAGGTAAACTGATGGGTTATGCGCAAGGTTTTTATGATTTAGGATTTTACTACAAATATCGCAAAGAATTACTTAAAAATCTCGTAATTATCGGTATTTGCGGCTTATTAGTTAGTGTGATGATGAGCTTTTTATTATCAAGCTATTTTACAAGCCCTCTTAGAAAAATGGTAAGAACGCTAAATAATATTGAAACGGCACATAAGACCGGTCTTCGAATGCCAGTACCAAAATCACATGATGAAATTTATGATTTAGCTAAAGCCTTTAATGATATGATTGAACGCATGGAGCGATTTATTACGCAACAACAGCAGTTTGTTGAAGATGTCTCACATGAATTAAGAACACCAGTAGCAGTCATAGAAGGACATTTGAATTTACTAAACAGATGGGGAAAAGATGATCCTGAAGTGCTGGAAGAGTCGTTGAGTGCCTCACTACAAGAAATCACTCGTATGAAAAGTTTGGTACAAGAGATGCTCGATTTATCAAGAGCTGAGCAATCTGAATTTCATTATAAAAATGAAACGTGTTTAGCAAAAGAAACAATCCAAACAACGGTAAATAATTTTCAAATGCTTTATCCTGAATTTGTTTTTAATCTAGATGACGATGATTTAGATAATTCGGTTGAAATTAAAATGTATCGTAATCACTTTGAACAAATACTGATTATTTTATTAGATAATGCGGTGAAATATTCGAGAGATAGAAAAGAAGTGATTATCTCTGCATCAAAATCTTATCAAAATATTGACTTAATGATTCAAGATTTTGGAGAGGGGATTTCTGAAGAGGAAATTGAAAAAGTGTTTAATCGTTTTTACCGAGTGGATAAAGCAAGAGCAAGACACACAGGTGGTAATGGTTTAGGACTATCTATTGCTCAACAACTTATAGAAAATTATAATGGAACAATTAACGTAAAGAGTCATGTGGGGTTAGGTACGGCATTTTATTTATCTATTCCATATGTAGTCAAACAAAAAAATCCACAAATACCAACTGTTACAGAATAAAAAAGTATCTATCAAGGTCTGCTACTAAAAGCGAGATTAAGATAGATACTTTTTATTTTCATTATCGTAATAAAGAAAGAAAATCGTCATTGGATATTTTTTGATCAAAATCAAACCCATCAACAATTAAAGTTGGAACAAAGTGCACATTGGCGTTTACAGCTTCTTCCATAACGTCTTGTAACATTTTATCATTATGTTGCTTAGTTAAGCCGAGAGTTGTCTCAGCAAACGCTCGTACTTCTTCTGGTGAACCAAGAATTCCCCATTGACTTTGAGCATTGTAGATATCAGTGATGATTTTAATTGCCTGGTCATTATTGGGCACATACTCATGCATCACATTACCTAATGATAAACTAGCAGAATCTTTATTAAAAAGTTTAATCACGTAATGTAGATTATCGTTTTTCACTTCTTTTGAGATTAAATCTAATTTTTCATCCCACCATTGTTTACAAAATGGGCAACGTAGATTAACAAATTCAAACAATAAATTTGGTGCATCAGATTTACCAATTTTGATTCCAACAGAGCTAGTTACTTTTGTTGTGTCGATTTTTGTTGTCCCCATTGACTTATCTCCTTATTTTAAGGCAGCACTGTTAACCATTACTTCATCAATCAAGCCGTATTCTTTTGCTTCCTCAGCTGACATGAAGTTATCACGGTCAGTATCTCTTTCGATGATTTGAAGTGGTTGTCCAGTGTTTTCCGCTAAGATTTTATTTAATCTTTCTCTTGTATTAAGGATGTGACGAGCTGCAATTTCAATTTCTGTCGCTTGCCCTTGAGCTCCTCCAAGAGGTTGATGAATCATGATTTCTGCGTTTGGTAATGCAAATCGTTTACCTTTTGTTCCAGACGATAATAGAAAACTTCCCATTGAGGCTGCCATACCTAAAACAATGGTTTGGATATCAGATTTGACAAAGTTCATTGTGTCATAAATGGCAAGACCAGCAGAGACACTTCCTCCAGGTGAGTTAATATAGAGGTAAATATCTTTTTCTGGATCTTGAGCATCTAAAAATAATAACTGTGCAATGACACTATTTGCAACGTTATCATCAATAGGACCGCTTAACATAATAATACGATCTTTTAGTAAACGAGAATAGATGTCATAAGCACGTTCACCTCTAGCAGATTGTTCGATAACTGTTGGTATTATATTCATATAAATTCCTCCTAATAGTAACGCTACTAGTCATATTTTAACATACTCTTTTTAATCTACCTAGAATTTAGCGTAAAAATGGTCAATAAAGGTCAAAAAAATAAAAAGTAAAGAAAAAGGACATTTGTCCCCGAAATAATATGCTAAACTATGATATACTTTTCTTAAAAAGAAAGTAACACGCCCTAAGGGAATCGAACCCCCGTCTCAAGAACCGGAATCTTGCGTGATATCCACTACACTAAGGGCGCATCTACTTTTATTAGTTTACCAAAAATATCTTAAATAGCAAGATGAAAAGGAGGAAAGGTTAATGAAGTTTACTCAGAATTTTAGACAAGGTCAAGCTCAAGTTCAAACTCAAAAATTAGCTATGACCCAACAACTTCAACAATCAATTAAGATGTTACAGTTTGGTACTGATGACCTCCTGTCTTTTTTAAATGATAAAATGTTAGAAAATCCGCTAATTGATGTATCCGTTTCCGATATGGATACTCAGTATTTAGAAAGCAGTCACTATAGTATGTTGCAAGATAACGACACAACAGATTGGATAAATCAAATACCAGAAAATGAGCAATCACTATTTCATTATTTGATTGAGCAAATTCATCTTAATTATCGAGATACGCCACTTAGGAAAATTAGTTTATTTTTAATCGAGTTCATAGATACCAATGGTTATTTGACAATTTCTATAGAAGAAGCGATGGCTATAAATCGTGTCAGTTATATTGAAGTATTAGATGCATTGACGTTAATACAAATGCTAGAACCAGCCGGAGTTGGTGCACGGAACTTGCAAGAGTGTTTGATGTTGCAAACAGAGCGAGATGATGAAGCACCTAATCAAGCTTACCTTGTATTAGAAGAATATTTTGATGATTTAGCAAATAGAAAATGGCAACGAATTGAAAAAAAATTAGGTCTTTCATTAAAAGAAATACAAGAAATATTTGATTATATTCAAAAGTTACATCCCAATCCCGCAGCAATATTTAGTAGTGATGAGGACAGTTTAATTTATCCGGATTTAGTTGTAAAAGTGGATAAAGAAACGGATACTATTACTATTTCATCTACTAAAGCAGGGAAGCCAGAAGTCAACTTTCAATCAAACTACTTTGAACGAATGTCGCGTCAAGGTGACAAAGAAGTTGAAAAGTATTTAAATGAAAAAAAAGCAGAATATGAATGGCTAAAAAAATCTCTTGAACAACGTGGGGATACTATTTTAAGAGTCGGGAAAGAAATTGTTAAAAGACAATCCAACTTTTTTCTAAAAGATAGTCACCCGCTTAAACCCATGAAGCTAAAAGAGATCGCAAACGACCTATCACTTCATGAGTCAACTATCAGTCGAGCTGTAAATGGAAAATACTTAACGACAGAATTTGGTGTGTTTGAATTAAGAAGTTTCTTTACTACAGGATTAGAACAAAAGAATTCTTCTGACGTGATCGCAACTAGTGACATAAAAGAAACAATAAAAGAGTTAATAGAGGATGAAAACAAAGCGAAACCACTTTCAGATCAAAAATTAGTAGATCTGTTGAAAGAAAAAAACATTGATATTTCTAGACGTACAGTAGCCAAGTATCGTGAAGAATTAGGAATACAATCGTCAACAAAGAGAAAAAGATTTGATTATTAAACAAAAACTTGAGTGTCAGGCTTGTATTATTTAGTCATACTTGTTATTATAAGCATGTAAGGGTTGAACGAAATCATGAGTTATTTTGCATCAACCCTATCAAAATACAACATGTGGGTCATAAAAAGTCTATCATGGACTGAATTTGTCCCTGTACTTAAGGAGTATAATCTATGAGCGATGATTTTGATATTATTGAACAGATTGCTCCTGACATGATTCAAGTGATTGAACAACGGTTTCGTATTTTGCGAAATATATATTGGAATCAACCAGTTGGACGCAGAAAATTATCTGAAAAGGTAAATTTAACTGAGAGAATACTTCGAAGTGAAACAGAGGTACTAAAACAACTCAGATTAATCGAGGTCTCTAAAATTGGAATGTCGCTTACTGAAAAAGGATTAAGTCTTTATAGTGATTTAGAAATAGTCATGGCAGAGCAGACGGGCAATCGTGTCCTTGAGAAAAAACTTGCTAGTAAACTTGATATTGAAAGGTGCTTAATAACACCAGGAGATAGTGATGTTGAACGTAAAGTAATAGAAAAATTCGGAGAGTTAATCTCTGATATTCTTTCAACTCGTTTACCAGATGGTGAAAATATTATCGCCGTCATGGGAGGAACGACAATGGCAACAGTGAGCCAATGCATGTACCGACTAGAAACACCAGAAAGACACAATATATTTGTTCCTGCAAGAGGTGGGATTGGCGAAACCATTCAAACTCAAGCAAATTCAATAAGTGCAACTATGGCAGAGCAAACAGGTGGCGAGTTTAAAGTGTTATATGTGCCAGAACAAGTAAGTTCTGAAACGTATGAGTTACTCCTTCATGAGCCGACTGTTCAACGCGTATTAGAGTTGATATCTAAGTCAAACGTTGTGATTCACAGTATTGGACGTGCACTTCATATGGCAAAACGTCGTAACATGAGTGCAAGTGATTTGGCAATGCTTTCTAATAAAGGGGCAGTCGCTGAATCGTTTGGTTACTTCTTTAATAAAGACGGAGAGGTCGTCTATAAAATACCTCGAATCGGTCTTCAAATGAAAGATCTTCAAGAGATACCGTATGTCATTGCAGTTGCTGGCGGGAAAACAAAAGCCAAAGCAATTGAAGCATACATCAAAAATGCTCCTAAACAGACGTGGTTAATCACAGATGAAGGAGCGGCAAAACAGATTTTAAAAGAGGAAACTCTTTAAAATAAATAAATTTTTTCGATTTTCTAAAGGAGGAAATCTCACATGACAGTTAAAGTAGGTATTAATGGTTTTGGACGTATTGGACGCTTAGCATTCCGTCGTATCCAAGAAGTTGAAGGACTAGAAGTTGTAGCAATCAATGACTTAACAGATGCACAAATGTTGGCTCATTTATTAAAATATGACACAACACAAGGACGTTTCAATGGTGATGTTGAAGTTCATGACGGATTTTTCAAAGTAAACGGAAAAGAAGTTAAAGTTACTGCTAATTCTAACCCAGCTGAATTACCATGGGGTGAATTAGGCGTAGACATCGTTTTAGAATGTACTGGATTCTTTACATCTAAAGAAAAAGCAGAATTACATTTACAAGCTGGTGCTAAACGTGTTGTTATCTCTGCTCCTGGTGGAAATGACGTTCCAACAATCGTTTATAACACTAACCATGAAATTTTAACTGGAAAAGAAACAGTTATTTCTGGCGCTTCATGTACAACAAACTGTCTTGCTCCAATGGCAGATGCTTTAAACAAAAACTTTGGTATTGTTGAAGGATTAATGACAACAATTCACGCTTACACTGGTGACCAAATGACATTAGATGGACCACATCCAAAAGGTGATTTCCGTCGTGCTCGTGCAGCTGCTGAAAACATCGTACCTAACACAACTGGTGCTGCTAAAGCAATCGGTTTAGTTATTCCAGAATTAAATGGAAAATTAGACGGAGCTGCTCAACGTGTTCCTGTTGCAACTGGTTCTTTAACTGAATTAGTAACAGTTTTAGACAAACAAGTTACGGTTGAAGAAGTTAACGAAGCAATGGAAAAAGCTGCTAACGAATCTTACGGTTACACAATCGACCCAATCGTATCTTCTGATATCGTTGGTATGACTTATGGATCATTATTTGATGCAACTCAAACTAAAGTAATGACAGTTGGCGACAAACAATTAGTTAAAACTGTTGCTTGGTATGATAACGAAATGTCATACACAGCTCAATTAGTTCGTACTTTACAATATTTCGCATCATTAGCTTAATTTTAATACACCCTATCAAGATTATCGAAGCGGGGAAGCAATCGCGCTTTCTCGCTTTTTTTGTTAATTCATAAGGAGGCGTCAACAAGCATGGCAAAAAGAACAGTTGAAGATTTAGATTTAAACGGTAAAAAGGTCTTAATACGTGTTGATTTTAATGTTCCAATTAAAGATGGAAAAATTACAAATGATAACCGTATTGTTGCAGCTTTGCCAACAATTAATTATGTTATCGAGCATGGTGGAAAAGCAATTCTTTTCTCTCATTTAGGTCGTGTAAAAACTGAAGAGGACAAAGAAGGTAAATCATTACAACCAGTTGCTGCTCGCCTTTCAGAATTACTAGATAAACCAGTTTCTTTCGTTCCTGAAACTCGTGGAGCTGAGCTTGAAAAAGCTATTAGCGAAATGAAAGATGGAGATGTGTTAGTTGTTGAAAACACTCGTTTTGAAGATATTGATGGCAAAAAAGAAAGCAAAAATGATCCAGAATTAGGTAAATACTGGGCTTCTTTAGGTGATGTATTTGTAAATGACGCGTTTGGTACAGCTCATAGAGCACATGCTTCAAACGTTGGAATTGCATCTAACTTACCTTCAGCTGCAGGTTACTTAATGGAAAAAGAAATCAAATTTATCGGTGGAGCTGTTGACGAACCTAAACGTCCATTCGTGGCAATTTTGGGTGGAGCAAAAGTATCTGATAAAATTGGTGTTATCGAAAACTTAATTGACAAAGCTGATAAAATCCTTATCGGTGGTGGGATGACTTATACATTCTACAAAGCCCAAGGGAAAAACATTGGTAAATCAATTTGTGAACTAGATAAAGTTGATTTAGCTAAAGAATTACTTGAAAAAGCAGCTGGAAAAATTATTTTACCAGTGGATACAGTCTGTGCACCAGACTTTGATAATGATGCGCCAACTGAAATTCATGAAGGAAATATTCCAGATGACTTAGAAGGATTAGATATTGGTCCAAAAACAATTGAATTATTCACTAAAGAATTACAAGGTGCTAAAACAGTTGTATGGAATGGCCCAATGGGAGTCTTTGAATTACCTACATTTGCTAAAGGTACAATTGGCGTATGTGAAGCTATTGCAAACTTAAAAGATGCTACTACAATTATTGGTGGTGGAGATTCAGCAGCTGCTGCAATCCAATTAGGTTTTGCTGATAAATTTACACATATCTCAACTGGTGGTGGCGCATCACTTGAATACCTTGAAGGTAAAAAATTACCAGGTGTAGAATCTATTTCAGATAAATAAGACTAATGAGGAGTCGAGAACATGCGTAAACCAATTATTGCAGGAAACTGGAAAATGAATAAAACTGTTTCAGAAGCACGTGACTTTGCTGAAGCAGTAAAAAATAAAATCCCTAGTAACGATGTAGTGGATTCAGTTATTGGCGCACCAACTTTATTCTTAACAGATTTAGTTGACATTGCTAAAGGAACTGATTTAAAAATTGCTGCTCAAAACTGTTACTTTGAAGACAACGGAGCGTTCACTGGTGAAACGTCTCCAGCAGCTCTAGAAGATTTAGGTGTTGACTATGTGATTATTGGTCACTCTGAACGTCGTGAGTATTTCCACGAAACAGATGAAGACATCAATAAAAAAGCTAAAGCAATCATCGCACACAACATGACACCAATCGTTTGTTGTGGTGAATCTTTAGAAACTTATGAAGCAGGTAAAACTGCTGAATGGATTAAAGGACAAATTACAGCAGCATTAGAAGGTTTAACAGCTGAACAAGTATCTAACTTAGTTATTGCTTATGAACCAATTTGGGCTATTGGGACTGGTAAATCTGCTGACGCAACGATCGCTGATGATATCTGTGGTGTTGTTCGTCAAACAGTTGCAGATCTTTATTCAGAAGACGTAGCTGGAAAAGTTCGTATTCAATATGGTGGATCAGTTAAACCTGAAAATATCGCTGAATACATGGCTAAAGAAAATGTTGACGGAGCACTTGTAGGTGGCGCAAGCTTACAACCTGATTCATTCTTAGCATTATTGGAGGCATTAAACTAATATGGAAAAAGCACCAGTAGCAATTATTATATTAGATGGTTATGGTAAACGTGATGAAGTTACAGGTAATGCTGTTGCACAAGCGAATACACCTAACTTTGATCGTTATTGGAATAACTATCCTCACAACACACTAAAAGCATCTGGTTTAGATGTAGGATTACCTGATGGTCAAATGGGAAACTCTGAAGTTGGACACACTAATATTGGTGCGGGCCGTATAGTTTATCAAAGTTTAACTCGTATCGACAAAGCAATCGAAGACAAAGAGTTTCAAACAAATGTTGCCCTAAATAGTGGGATTCAACATGCGTTAGACAATGATTCTGCGCTTCATTTATTTGGTCTATTATCTGATGGTGGAGTACATAGTCATCAAAACCATTTATATGCCCTGTTAAAAATGGCAAAAGATAGCGGCGTAAAAGAAACTTACGTACATGCTTTCTTAGATGGTCGTGACGTAGCCCCAACTTCAGCTTATGGTTATATGGAAGAATTACTTAAAGTCATGAAAGAATTAGATTATGGAAAAGTTGCGACAGTTTCTGGACGTTTCTATGCAATGGATAGAGATAAACGTTGGGAACGTGTGTCAAAAGCTTATGAAGCAATTGTAGATGGTATTGGCGTGAAAGCGACTGATCCATTGCAAGCTATCCAAGAATCTTATGACAATGAAGTAAATGATGAGTTCTTAGTGCCAGTTGTAATCGAAGAAAATGGTAAACCTGTTGGACAAGTAAAAGACAATGACTCTGTTATTTTCTTTAACTTCAGACCAGACCGTGCGATTCAACTATCAAATGCTTTTACTGATAAAGAGTGGGAACATTTTGAACGTAAAAATCATCCCGAAAATGTTAAATTTGTGACAATGACTTTATATAATCCAAGTATTGTAGCAGAAGTGGCATTTCCTCCAATCGAAATGAAAAATGTCATTGGTGAAGTATTATCAGATGCAGGATTAAAACAATTAAGAATTGCTGAAACTGAAAAATACCCACACGTAACATTCTTCATGAACGGTGGACGTAACGAAGAATTTCCAGGAGAAAGTCGTATTTTAATCAACTCACCTAAAGTTGAAACATATGATTTGAAACCTGAAATGAGTGCTTATGAAGTAACAGATGCGTTACTTGCCGATATTAAAGCAGATAAACATGATGCGATTATCTTAAACTTTGCTAACCCTGACATGGTAGGTCATTCAGGTATTTTAGAAGCAGCGATTAAAGCAATTGAAGCTGTGGACGAATGTTTAGGTAAAGTAGTAGATGCAATTATTGCTAAAGGTGGATCTGCTATCATATTTGCCGATCACGGTAACTCAGAAACAATGACAACACCAGAAGGAAAACCACATACAGCTCATACGACTGTACCAGTTCCTGTTATTGTTACAAAAGCTGGCGCAACTCTTAGAGATGGCGGTCGTTTAGCAGATGTGGCTCCTACAATGCTAGATCTTTTAGGTATTGAAAAACCTGAAGAGATGACAGGTGAGTCATTAATTAAATAATTCACGGGCTTTTAATTGAAAGTATTCGTGAAAATGGTACAATGATTATGGAAGAATCCTTCCATAGCTATAAAAACAATAATCCTAAAGGAGAGAAATGTTAATGTCAATTATTACAGATATTTATGCTCGCGAAGTCTTAGATTCACGTGGTAACCCAACTATTGAAGTAGAAGTTTATACAGAAAGTGGTGCTTTTGGTCGCGGTATGGTACCTTCTGGTGCTTCAACTGGTGAACACGAAGCTGTTGAATTACGTGATGGAGATAAATCTCGTTATTTAGGTAAAGGTGTTTTAAAAGCTGTTGATAACGTAAATAACATCATCGCAGAACAATTAATTGGATATGACGTAAGAGACCAAATGGGAATTGACCGTCGTATGATCGAATTAGATGGAACTCCAAACAAAGGTAAATTAGGAGCTAACGCTATTTTAGGTGTATCAATTGCATGTGCTCGCGCTGCAGCTGACTACTTAGAAGTACCTTTATACCATTACCTAGGAGGATTTAATACTAAAGTATTACCTACTCCAATGATGAACATCATCAATGGTGGTTCTCACTCTGATGCACCAATTGCTTTCCAAGAATTTATGATTGTACCTGTAGGAGCTCCTACATTTAAAGAAGCTTTACGTTGGGGTGCTGAAGTATTCCACGCATTAGCTAAAATCTTAAAATCTCGTGGATTAGAAACTTCTGTAGGTGATGAAGGTGGATTTGCACCTCGTTTTGAAGGAACAGAAGACGGTGTTGAAACAATTTTAGAAGCAATTAAAGCTGCTGGATTTGTACCAGGAAAAGACATTATGATTGGATTTGACTGTGCATCTTCAGAATTCTATGAAAATGGCGTATATGACTATACTAAATTTGAAGGCGAAGGTGCTGCAAAACGTACTGCTGCTGAACAAGTAGATTACTTAGAAGAATTAGTTAACAAATACCCAATCATCACTATTGAAGATGGTATGGATGAAAACGACTGGGATGGTTGGAAACTATTGACTGAACGCTTAGGCGAAAAAGTTCAATTAGTTGGTGACGATTTATTCGTTACAAACACTGAAATCCTTTCTCGTGGTATCGAAATGGGCGTAAGTAACTCAATCTTAATCAAAGTTAACCAAATTGGCACATTAACTGAAACATTTGATGCTATCGAAATGGCTAAAGAAGCTGGATTTACAGCTGTTGTATCTCACCGTTCTGGTGAAACAGAAGATTCTACAATCTCTGATATCGCAGTTGCAACAAACGCTGGACAAATCAAAACTGGTTCTCTTTCTCGTACTGACCGTATTGCTAAATACAACCAATTATTACGTATTGAAGACCAATTAGGCGAAGTTGCTGAATACAAAGGTTTGAAATCTTTCTACAACTTAAAAAACAAATAATTAACGATTAAATATAGCTTATTCTAATGGAATTAAAACTGTTCGGACGTAGAGCACCCTCTAGGAAACTGGAGGGTGCTTTTTGTTTTATAACAACATAATATATATGTTTATATCATTTCATTAAATCATAATAGATACTATGATATACTCATCGTGGATATTAAATTTACGGAGGGGATTATGGATAATAATTCAAACGATATGAATCGATTGCTACAAGAGTTAGCAAATCAAAAAAATAAAGATAGAAAATATCTCTTAAAAATAGAAATAGCAAAGGCGACTGATAGAAGTGTGAAGTTAGCCTTACAAGAGATATTAGATGATATTGAGAAAAAAGAAAAGACCAGCCGTATCATTGGGATCATTGCCTTAGTTGTTATAATCGGTGCTGTTTTATTTGTATTAGGCACACGAGAATCTAATTCAAAGAATACGGATAAATCTCCAATCACGTCATCAAGTTCTAGCGAAGTAGTATATTCAAGTCAAAGTGATTCAACAGAGATAAAAGAAAGTCGCAAGAAAGAAGTCAGTTTAACAAATCATCAAGTAGAAGAATGGGTTAGTGCAGTGTGGGATAAAAGACATCAAAACTATCCTGATTTGAAAGATAAGCGACTGAATATTAGAACTGATGATACAGACAAACTTGTCTACATTGATGTATTACCACCAAGAGATAAAGAGGTAGATAAATATTCTGTTTTTCGTATCAATGCAAAAGGTGAGTTAGAAGAATCAGGTTATTTTAATCAAAATGGAGGAATTAATAATTGGGTGGTTGTTTCAAGAGAATTTATGGATACATCAGAGGTTGATGTTAAACCAAAAATCACAGTTGATCAAAGTAGTTCTAAACAAAGTATTACCTCTGATGAAGCAATAAAATGGATACAAGATTATTTAAGATCACAGGCTACAGAGCCTCTAGATTTTGAGGAAGTAATTTTTGACACGCAACAAAGTAGTGAGGGATTAACAGAAATCATGATGTACACTTGGAATCCAGCACATACAGCAAAAACTTTTGTCGCTGTATACAGAGTGAATGCTGATGGTAAACTTGAAGAAGGTTCAATATATGGACATGATGACTGGCATGTTGTCAGCGATGAATTTATTAAATAATAAAGAAAGACGAGTCACCTATTTTTTAGGTGGCTTTTATTTATATAGAAAGCCATGATAAAATTTACCATAACAACCCAATGAGTAAGTGGAGGATTTTATGACCATTATAGATGACTTATCAAGATTAACGCATGTTACGCCAAATGAAAAAGCATTAGTAAGCTATATTTTAGATAATACACAAGACGTTCTAAACTATTCTCCCAAAGAGTTAGCTGATGAGGCTTTTGTGTCTATTGCAACGGTTTATCGTTTACTAAAAAAAATAGATCAACCTGGTTTCAATGAATTTAAAGTTGCTTTAGCACAGTCTTTGTCTACAGAACGAGTTGAGTTAACTGACGTAAATGTAGATTATCCAATTAAAGAATTAGAAACAACAGATTCCATGATTAATGCTATGGAAAAGTTATATCAAAAAACGCTTTTAGAAACAAAAAAGGTGAGTAATGCTTCTTCTTTGAAAGAAGCCGTAGATTTAGTAATGCAAGCAAAACAAGTTGATGTTTACACATCAGCTGGTAATTTATATTTTGCACAGAATCTTCAGTTTCAATTACAAGAGATTGGTTATGTGATACAAGTACCACAAGAAGATTATCTCCAACGTTTATATGCAGCTAATAGCACATCAGACCATGTAGCATTAGTGATTTCTTATGGTGGTAGAGGACACACGACTCGAGCAGTTGTAGATTTACTAGTGAAAAATCAAACACCAATTATTTTAATCACCTCAACACAATCAAATCCTTTAACCACGTTTGCAGATATTAAATTATATATGAGTTCAGTCGAAAATCATTACAATAAATTATCCTCTTTTTCGACACGTTTTTCTTTATTGATGGTACTTGACTTACTTTATGCTGAAATATTTAGTCGCGAATATGACTCTAATCTAGAGTATAAAGTAGCTAATTATCAGAAAATGAATGGTGAATTGAAATAGATGTTTCAATATAAGTTAAGCTTTTTAGTTGAAATTGATAACAATGTTTCAACTTGTTTCATAAAACCTCTTACGTAAAAAAATCGTGGTAGTATTTAATTACAAGGAGATGAGTTTTATGAAAACAATTGTATTAGATATAGATGGAACATTGTTAACCACACAAAAAACTATTACGGAAGCAACGAAAAATTGTTTGATTGACTTGCAACAAAAAGGAAATAAATTGATTTTGGCATCAGGTAGACCAACTACAGGGATGCTACAATTATCTGACGAGTTAAAAATGGCTGAATATGATGGACTACTTGTATCTTATAATGGTTCAAAAGTGATTGATTGCCAAACAAATATGGAATTATTTAATCAGGCAATGAGTATTGAAGAGGGAAAAGCGGTCTTAGAACACATGAAACAGTTTAAAGTGTCACCTATGATAGATAAAGATGATTACATGTTTGTGAATGATGTTTTTGGGTGCGTGATTGATTATAAAGATGCACCATTTAATGTTATTGAATATGAATCTCGTGGTGGTCATTATAAATTGTGTGAAAAAGATGATTTGGCTGAGTTTCTAGATTATCGAATTAATAAAATTTTGACAGCAGGAGAACCTGATTATTTAGCTGAAAATTACAAAAAAATGATGGAACCTTTCAAAGATACATTAAATTGTGTCTTAACGGCAGATTTCTATTTTGAATTTACGGCAAAAGGTATCGATAAAGCAAAGGCTTTGGATACTGTTTTACGCCCATTAGGAATTTTTCCAGAAGATGTCATTGCTTTTGGTGATGGTCATAATGATAGGACTATGCTTGAATACGCAGGTGTTGGAGTAGCAATGGAAAATGC
>SKEY01003154.1_pt1 | contig 15438 bp, 14 predicted proteins | sample 4843871 | NCBI WGS metagenome assembly SKEY01 (sample SAMN11008797, study PRJNA524170) | human gut metagenome | biome: Human fecal sample; material: Feces; isolation source: fecal sample from pouch patient p36 | host: Homo sapiens | place: Israel: Tel-Aviv | collected 2016-12-04 | reverse complement strand
TGTCTGATGGATATTGATAAAAAGGGAAGAGTGGTTTCTCATCGTATTGTGGAGAGCGTTATTCATGTAAAAGAAAGAATGAGCTATACAAATGTAAAGAAAATTCTTTTGCAGGAAGATGAAGAGCTTGAAAAACGCTATGAAGAGCTGCTGCCGATGTTTTTCCAGATGAAAGAGCTGTCAGAGCTTCTTCGAAACAGAAGAAAGAAAAGAGGAGCTATTGATTTTGACTTTCCGGAGAGCAAGCTGGTTTTAGATGAGAAGGGAAAAGTGGTCGATATTTATTCTTACGAACAGAATATTGCTACCCGCCTGATTGAGGATTTCATGCTGGCTGCCAACGAAACCGTGGCAGAGGAATATTGTATGCTGGGATTGCCTTTTGTATATAGAACCCATGAGAATCCGGATATGGAAAAAATGGAGACGGTTCTGGAGATGGTTCATCAGGCAGGCATAAAAGTAAAAAAAGGAAAGGAAACCATTTCTCCCAAGGAAGTTCAGAAGATTTTAAAAGAGCTGGAAGGAATGGAATGTGAGCCTTTCTTTGCAAGATTGATTTTGCGTTCTATGAAACAGGCAAAATATACAGTGGAGGATACCGGACATTTTGGCTTAGCAGCAAAATATTACTGCCATTTTACATCACCTATTCGCCGTTATCCTGATTTACAGATACACAGAATTATCAAAGAAACTCTTCGCGGCAAAATGACAGAGGCAAAAATCCAACATTACAAAGGAATTCTGGAGGAAGTGGCAAGACAGTCCAGCGCTATGGAGAGAAGGGCAGAAGAAGTAGAGCGGGAAACCATTAAGATGAAGAAAGCAGAATATATGAAGCAGCATATTGGGGAAGCTTTTGAAGGAACGGTTTCCGGTGTGACAGAATGGGGCTTTTATGTAGAGCTGGATAATACTGTGGAAGGTCTGGTGCATGTAAACAGTCTGACGGATGATTACTATACTTTTGATAAAGACAGATACTGCCTTGTAGGAGATATGACAGGAAGAGCTTACAGAATGGGGCAGAGAGTGAAGGTCTGGGTGGAAAATGCAGATGAGAATACAAAGACAGTGGATTTCAAAATAGAAAGGATGGGGTAGGATATGGCAAAAAAATCAGAAAATCGCCTGATTGCAAACAACAAAAAAGCCTATCATGATTATTTTATTGAAGATACTTACGAAGCCGGAATTGCTCTGGCGGGCACAGAAGTAAAATCCCTTCGCATGGGTAAATGCAGTATTAAAGAGTCCTTTATTCAAATTGATAAGGGAGAGGTCTTTATCTTCGGTATGCACATCAGTCCTTATGAAAAGGGAAATATTTTCAATAAAGACCCTTTACGTGTAAGAAAGCTTTTGCTTCACTCCTATGAGATACGAAAAATTGAGGGTAAAATTCGAGAAAAGGGTTATACTCTGGTGCCTTTGAAGGTATATTTTAAAGGCAGTCTTGTAAAGGTGGAAATGGGAGTGGCAAAAGGAAAGAAATTATATGACAAACGTCAGGATATTGCCAAGAAAGACCAGAGAAGAGAAACAGAGCGAGAATTTAAGGTGAAAAATCTATATTAAGGGGAGGAAAACAGAATGAAATTTAAAGACATGCCTTATGAAAGAATTGATTTTGCAAAGGCAAAAGCAGAGCTTTCGGAAATTATGGAAAAATCAAAAGCTGCAAAGAGCGGAGAAGAACAGTTTGAAGTTCACAAAATGTTTTATCGGTTAAACGATAAAATCCAAACACAGGTAACACTTTGTTCCATTCGTCATACCATTGACACCACAGATGAATTTTACGAAAAGGAACAGAATTACTATGACGAGCAAATTCCGGAGTATTCCAATCTATGCGTGGAATATCAGAAAATTTTGTTCTATTCTCCATACAGAGAGGTTTTAGAGGGAAAAATCGGACAGGTAGCTTTTAAAAATATGGAAATTGCCATGAAATCTGTATCAGAAGAAATTATTCCTCTTATGCAGGAAGAAAATACTTTGGTAACAGAGTACGAAAAGCTTCTGGCAAGCGCTAAAATTCCATGGGGAGAGGAGACACTAAATCTTTCTCTTCTGACACCGTATCTGAAGCATAAGGACGCAAAGATACGAAGAGAAGCGCAGGAAAAGCAAAATGAATTTTTTTTAAGTATTCAGGATAAATTGGACGAGCTTTATGACAAGCTGGTGAAAAACCGTACCTTGCAGGCGAAAAAGCTGGGATTTGAAACTTATACGTCTTTAGGCTATCTGCGTATGCAGAGAAACTGCTATGGAAGAGAAGAAATTGAAAATTTAAGACGTCAGGTAAAAGAAGTATGGGTTCCTTTTGCAGAAAGTATTTTTGAAAAACGAAAAGAGCGTCTGGGACTGTCTAAGCTTTCTTATACAGATGAGGTGGTATACAGTCCAAAAGGAAATCCACAGCCGGAAGGAACACCGGAGGAAATCCTTCAGGCAGGGCAGCAGATGTATGAGGAACTTTCTCCTGAAACCAAGGAATTTTTTGATTTTATGATGGACAATGAGCTTCTTGATGTGTTCGGAAGAAAAACAAAGGCAGTAGGCGGCTATATGACCTATATTCCGGATTATAAAGCGCCGTTTATTTTTGCCAATTTCAACGGAACAAGCGGTGATGTAGATGTTATGACACATGAATGCGGTCATGCTTTTCAGGGATATCTGGCAGCAGCCGATCCTATTCGTGAGCATGCAGACATTGGAATGGAAACCGCAGAAATTCATTCTATGTCTATGGAATTTTTTACTGAGCCGTGGTATCCTTTGTTTTTTGGAAAAGAAACCGCACAGGAATATACAGATATGCACTTAGAGGATGCAGTAATTTTTGTCCCTTATGGATGCATGGTGGACGAATTTCAGCATATAGTATATGATAATCCTGAGCTGACACCAAAGGAAAGAAAACAGGCATGGAAAGATTTGGAAGGGGTTTACAAACCTCATTTGTTTTATGATGGACTGGAATTCTTTGAAAACGGCTGCTTTTGGCAGAAACAGCATCATATTTACAGCTTTCCATTGTATTATATTGACTATGTTATTGCTCAACTTTGTGCTTTTGAATATAAAATCTGGATGGATAAAGACAGAGAGGCTGCATGGCAGAGCTATTTGAAATTATGTAAGATGTCTGCTTCTAAATTCCACACAGAGCTTTTAGAAGAGGCAGGACTGGAAACTCCGTTTAAAAATGGAGTACTTGCGAAAATTGTAGAGAATTTAAAGAAATGATAAAAAACGTAAGAGAAAAAGTGCTTTTTTGTAAGCACTTTTTCTGTTTAAAAGCAATAGAAAAGTTTTTAAAATTAAACGAATTCTATAAAAAATAAACAAAATATAAACAAATGTGAATTTTCATGCAAAATTTGTGAGAAAAAAGATTGACGAATTCAATCGAAGACTATATAATACCTAGTATACGTAAATTCAGTTGATTAAAGTGCTGGTGTGAATGAAATCTAATGTATAGGCATTGGATTATTATTTTACGCTGAATGTCTTTCCTATAAAGACAGATGTATGAGAAGACCTGAAGTTACAAGAAGAAATATAAAGGAAAAGGAGTAAGTTGTAATGGCAAAATATGTTGTTAAACGAATTTTACTTGCAATCGCAACAATCTTTATTGTATGCGTAATCACATTTTTTGCAATGAATGCAATTCCGGGTGGACCGTTTGATGGTGAAAAAGCAACGACACCAGAAGTAAAAGCGGCATTAGAAAAGAGATATAACCTTGACAAACCGGTTCCGGAACAGTTTGTAATTTATATGGGAAATATTTTCCAGGGTGATTTTGGTATCTCTACAAAAACAGGACGTGATATCGGAGAAACAATTTTCACATCTTTTAAGATTTCAGCGAAGCTGGGACTTATGGCGGTAGTAACAGCGATTATCTTCGGATTGGTTTTAGGAAGCATTGCTGCACTGACCAGAAACAGACTTCCTGACAGATTGATTATTTTCTTCTCCACATTGTTTACATCGCTTCCAAGCTTTGTATTAGGTTCTCTCCTGCTTTTGGTATTTTCCATTAAGCTGAAATGGGTTCCTGTATGGAGTCCTGATAATCAGAATTATATTCTTCCGGTAATTGCATTGGCAGCTTACCCTATGGCTTATATCACACGTCTTACAAAAACAAGTATGCTGGATGCAATGGGACAGGATTATGTGCGTACAGCCAGAGCAAAAGGTGTTGCACAGTGGAAGGTTATTTTTAAACATACATTGAGAAATGCTCTTATTCCGGTTGTTACATACGTAGGTCCGATGACAGCAGCAATTCTTACAGGTAGCTTGGTTGTAGAAAAAATCTTTACAATCGGCGGACTTGGCGCAAAATTTGTTGACAGTATTATCAACAGAGATTACCCGCTTATTATGGGTGTAACTATTTTCCTTGCAGTATTGATGGTTACAATGAACTTGATTACAGATATTGTATATAAACTCATTGATCCAAGAATTAAATTAGATTAGGAGGAGACATAAGACATGGAAAATACAAATAAAAATTTGGATCAGATGCCTAAAAAATCTCCTTTTAGCTTTCAGGTAGACCTGAGTAAATTTGAAAAGGCAACAGATGAAGAAAAGAGACAGCAGGAGGTTATGAGTGAGTCCTCCACATTCTTTAAAGACGGTATGCGCAAGCTGATGAAAAACCCGTTGGCAGTAGGAAGTATTATTGTATTGCTTTTAATTATCCTTACTATTGTAATTACACCATACGTTGTACCGTATAAATATTCACAGATTGTTACCGTAAACGGTAAGCGTGACAAAACAGCGGCAAATATGGCTCCGTTCCAGTATTCTGATTTAGAAAAGGAATATATGAAAGAGGGCGGTGAAGTATTCCCTCATATTATGGGTACTGATGAAATGGGTAGAGATTATTTTGTACGTGTTGTATACGGAACAAGAATTTCCCTGTTGGTAGGTGTATTTGCAAGTTGTATCGTTGTGCTAATCGGTGTTATCTACGGAAGTGTCTCCGGATATTTCGGCGGCAAGGTCGACTTGGTCATGATGCGAATAGTGGATATTATCTATTCCCTGCCGGATATGCTGATGATTATTCTGTTATCCGTAGTGCTTCGTGAAACCTTGAACTTGGATGCAATTCCGGCGCTTAGCAAGCTGGGTACAAATATGATTTCTCTGTTTATTGTATTCGGTCTTTTATACTGGACCAGTATGGCTCGTATGGTAAGAGGTCAGATCCTTACAATTAAACAGAATGAATACGTACTTGCTGCAAAAGTAAGTGGCGCAAAACCGGGAAGAATTATCCGCAGACATATTCTTCCAAACTGTGTCAGCGTTATTATTATTTCCGCAGCATTACAAATTCCTTCCGCTATTTTTACAGAGAGCTTCTTAAGCTTCGTAGGTCTGGGTGTTCAGGCGCCAATGCCTTCTCTTGGTTCTCTGGCAAATGCGGCTCGTGCAGGTATTTCAGCGTATCCTTATAAACTGATTTTCCCGGCACTGATGATTGGTCTTATCACTCTTTCCTTTAACCTGATTGGTGACGGTCTGCGTGATGCGTTCGATCCAAAATTAAGGAGGTAATAGAAAAATGAGCGAGACAATCCTTTCAGTAAAAAATCTTTGTACTTCCTTTACAACAGAAAAAGGTGAAGTAATGGCCGTAAACGGCGTTTCCTTTAATCTGGATAAAGGGAAAATCCTTGGTATTGTAGGTGAGTCCGGTTCCGGAAAGAGTGTTACTGCATATTCCATTATGCAAATTCTGGAGAAAAACGGAAGCATCAAACAGGGTGAAGTTTTATTTAAAGGTGAAGATATTACAAAATTTTCAGAAAAACAGATGAGGGCGTTCCGTGGAAAATGTTGTTCCATTATTTTCCAGGATCCTATGACTAGCTTAAATCCAGTTTTTACAATTGGAAACCAGTTAAAAGAAGCCATTGAGTTACATACAGAACGCAAAGGAAAAGAAGCAGAAGCCCGTGCAGTGGAAATGCTTACTTTAGTAGGTGTAAACGAACCGGAGAAACGTATCAAACAGTATCCTTATGAGTTATCCGGCGGTATGCGCCAGAGGGTTATGATTGCTATGGCACTGGCATGTGAACCGGATATCCTGATTGCCGATGAACCGACAACAGCGCTTGACGTTACCATTCAGGCTCAGATTTTGGAGCTGATGCAGAGTCTTCAGAAAAAATTAGGTATGGCTATTATCATGGTTACTCATGACTTAGGTGTTATTGCAGATATGTGCGACGAAATCATTGTTATGTACGGCGGTAGAGTTTGTGAACGTGGTACAGCAGAAGATATCTTTTACAGACCGGCGCATGAATATACAAAAGGTCTGCTTCGCTCCATTCCGAATGTTGACCGTATCGGAGAAAAGCTGGTTCCGGTTCCGGGAACACCGATTAACTTATTAAATATGCCAAAAGGCTGTGCTTTCTGTCCCAGATGTGAAAATGCAATGAAAATTTGTCTTGAGGAACAGGCACCGGAAGTACAGATGCCAGACGGACATTTTGCATCTTGCTGGCTCAGCGTAAAAGAACTTATGGAGAACCAGAAAGGAGCCGGAAGTAATGAGTGATAATTTCGTACCAAATAAAGAGTATCTGGTAGAAGTAAATAATCTGAAACAGTATTTTCCAATCAAAGCAGGGTTTGGTAAAACAATTCCTTTAAAAGCGGTAGACGGCGTATCCTTCGCAATCAAACCGGGAGAAACTCTGGGATTGGTAGGAGAGTCCGGTTGTGGTAAAACAACAGTAGGACGTTCTCTGTTACACTTATATAAACCAACCAGCGGCGATATTTTTTACAATGGTCAGCGTGTAGACGAAAAAAGTATTCAGTCTATGAGAAAGGATATGCAGATGGTTTTTCAGGATCCATATTCTTCCTTAAACCCACGTATGACAGTAGAGGATATTATCGGTGAACCTTTAGACGTACATAAATTATATACTTCTAAGGGAGAAAGACGTGATAAGATTTTACATCTTATGGAATTAGTAGGTCTGAATGCAGAGCATGCAACACGATATGCACATGAGTTTTCCGGCGGTCAGCGTCAGCGTATCGGAATTGCCAGAGCATTGGCTACAAATCCAAAGTTTATTATATGTGATGAGGCGGTCAGCGCTCTTGACGTATCTATCCAGGCACAGGTTATCAACATGTTTGAAGAACTTCAGGATAAGCTGGGAATTGCTTATTTGTTTATCGCCCATGACTTATTGGTTGTACATCATATTTCAGATAGAATTGCAGTTATGTATCTGGGACGTGTGGTTGAAATTGCAGATGCAGATGAATTAAATGCAAGTCCAATTCATCCATATACACAGTCCTTATTAAGCGCAGTACCTTATCCGGATCCAAAGATGGCAAAGGAAAGACAGCGTATTATTCTGGAAGGTGACGTACCAAGTCCTCTGCACATGCCAACAGGCTGTGCGTTCCGTACACGTTGCAAATATGCAACAGAGCAGTGTGCAAAAGAATGTCCGACATTAACTGACAGAGGTAACGGACATCAGGTTGCATGCTGGAATAAATAGTGATACAACATTCCGTTAGGAATTTTGTATAATAAATGTATACTTATGAAGGAAATAAGTAGAAGGAGGCAAAAATGAAAAAACGTGTTTTAGCAATGCTTCTTGCTTCTGCAATGGTTGCCGGTTCACTGGCAGGATGTGGCGGCTCCAGCGACAAACCAGAAGCAAGCACAGAAGATGGAAAAGAAACAGCAGAAGAAGGTTCTGCAGCACCGGAATGGGAAGCTTATGATGAATTAATTGCCAACATCAAGAAGGAAACAGACCTTGTAAAACGTGAGGCAATGATGCACGAAGCAGAAGATATGCTTATGGATACATGGGCAGTTGTTCCTTTATACTACTACAACGATGTTTATATGCAGAGTACAGATGTAGAAGGTATTTACTCTAACCTTTTCGGATTTAAGTATTTTGGATTTGCAACAGCGCCAAATAATGAATTATCCTTACAGGTTGCATCTGAACCAAATAAACTTGATCCGGCGTTAAACTCAGCAGTAGACGGCGCTTGTCTGGCACTTCTTTCATTTGCCGGATTATATAAATATGATGAAACAGGAGCTTTAGTTCCGGACTTAGCTGAAAGCCATGAAATGAGCGAAGACGGTCTTACTTATACTTTCACAATGAAAGACGGTTTGAAATGGTCTGACGGTGAAGCTCTTGACGCAACAGACGTTGCATACAGCTGGAACAGACTTGTAGATCCTAATACAGGTGCTGACTATTCTTACTTAGCAGACGGTATTGCTAAGAAAGAAGACGGTACACTTGATATCGCAGCTTCTGAAGACGGAAAAACATTTACAGTAAAACTTGCAGCACCTTGTGCATACTTCCTTGACTTATGTGCATTCCCTGCATTTTACCCAGTTCCACAGCAGAACGTAGAGTCCGCTGAAGGCGCAGCAGATAACCCGGGTGCATGGTGTCTGGAGTCTGGATTTGTAACATCCGGTCCGTTTACATTAAAAGAGTGGAAACACAATGAGTCTATGACTTATGAACCAAACCCAAATTACTATGATGCTGGAAAAGTTTCTTTGAAGAAAATCAACTTTATGTTAAGTGCTGATGATACAGCTGTATTTAACGCATTTAAAGATGGTTCTTTACAGTTTAGTGATACAATTCCAACAGACGAAATGAAAAATGTTGTAAATACACCTGAATTCCACAAAATTGCTACTTTAGGAACATATTACTCAGGATTTAATGTTCAGAGTGAATTATTTGCAGGAAAGACAGCACAGCAGGCAGCAGATATGCGTCATGCATTCTCCTTACTGATTGACCGTCAGTATATTGTAGATACAATCGCTCAGGCTGATCAGACAGTAGCTAACACATTTATTCCGGAAGGTATGTTAGATGGACAGGGTAGCGAATTCAGAGCAAATGATGACGCTTATACTTATCCAGATGCAGAAAACGTTGGTTACTATGATCCAGAAAAAACAGAAGCTAACGTAGAAGAAGCTAGAAAATTATTAGAAGGTGCTGGATATAAATTTGATGATGCAGGTATGTTATCTCCAGAAACACCAATTAATATTACATACCTGACAAATGACTCTGAAGGTAATGTTAAGATTGGTGAAGCTATGCAGCAGGATTTCAATGAAATCGGTATTAACATGACAGTAGAAACACGTGAATGGTCTACATTCCTTGAAGAAAGAAAAGCTGGTAAATTTGACTTTGCTCGTGAAGGTTGGTTAGCAGATTACAATGACCCAATTAACATGCTTGAAATGTGGGAAACAAAATCTGGTAACAATGATATGCAGTTTGGTAGATAATTTACTTTCTGTTATATACTTGTAATAAAGAGTGTCGCTTTGAGATTGAAAAATCTCGAAGCGGCATTTCTATTTGTCGAGAAATTAATATTCCCTTGACAAATGAGGTAAATACGTTTAGTATTATAGTTACGCCAAAGGAAGTATGTTATTCTCGTTTGCACAACCAGAATGCTTTTAGGGCTTGTACTGGTTTCGACGGGGGTTTTGAAGTTGAGGAAGCCATCTGCAGACTCCGGGACTGCATACCAACCTGGAAATTAAATATAAACGCAAACGATAACGTAGCGTTAGCTGCCTAATTGCAGCTTGTCAGCCTTAAACCACCCGCTGTTTAAGAACCTGGCATCGACTTTGCGGGGCACTTCGCTTTCAAAGCTTTGAGAAAGTGGAAGATTTTATGAAGCTACTAAGTGCAAAAGCCTGTTATTCGGCGTTTGTGTGAGGGAATGTTAAAAGAATAACTGTGATGGGAGATGCCGCAAGGGATAGACTTTCGGACAGGGGTTCAATTCCCCTCAGGTCCATAGAAAAAGCTCAGTGTTTACTGGGCTTTTTTGTTTTCGTGTTGCATTTCGTGTTGCATATTATCAAAATGATTTAATGATAGTTTGGCAAACTTATCCTTTTCCGGAATTAAAATATTTCTGTATACTGCTTTCATTGTGCGGTCTGTGCTCCAGCCACCCATAGACATAATATACTGGTCCGGTACACCGAGAGCGTGATTAACGGATACATAATAATGCCTTAAATCATGAAAACGAAATTTAGGCATATTCAGATTATTTCTAAGTGTTCCGAAGCGATCTGTTATCTGATCAGGAGTCAAGGATACAATTCTTCCTGTTTTCCCTTTTAAAATGTCAATTAAAAATTCCGGAAGATATACATTACGATTACTACTTTCAGTTTTTGGCGGTTTTATTTTCCAACCATTACTTTCAGTTTTACCCATACTTTTATTGATACGAATATAGCCGTTAAGCACATCTGCATCTTCTAATGCACAAATTTCTCCCCTGCGAAGCCCTGCAAAGGCTCCAAGGTAAATTGCTATTTGCAAATCATCTTTTGAATTAAGAAGAAGAGTTTTAATATCTTTGTCTGAAGGTATATAGATATCTTCCTGTTTTTTCTGAGGAAAGTTAATTTTAAAATGCAAGTCAGAAAAAGAGGAAACGGCTGCATTAAAAAGTCCATAAGCATTTTTGACAGTTTTCACACTTACAGTAGAAGATAAGGAGTTCACCCATTTTTGAACCTTTATTGTTGTTAAGAGAGAAAGTCGTTCATTTGTTATGTCTGTCAGATAGTTCTTTTGGATTACTTTGTAGCCGGTTAAGGTACTTTCAGATAAAACGTGAGTTTTTGACTGGATATAAGAAGAAACAGCTTGCCCCACAGTCAAATCTTCATGTTCCGTATATCGCTCTTTATTGGCTGCCCAGTCCGCAGCTTGTTTTTCGCAGGCACGCTTTCCTTTCGGACCCGGTATATCACTGGTGAATGATTTGTAGACTCTTTTCTTTTTTGTAGTGCCGTCTGGTTGAGGTATTTCTTCAATGTGAGAATAAACCTGCACACGCCATGAACCTGACGGAAGTTTCTTTGCTGATGCCATAATTCATCTTCCTTTCTATTTTTGGGTATAAAAATAACAGCCAACAACAGAATAAATGTTCTGATTGTTAAACTGTTCCGAAGATGATACAATATATTTGCAAATTTGGTATATCTTCGGATATATATTGAGCCGTTCCTGTTGGCGCAGGGGCGGTTTTATTATATTTGACAAATAATCCAACCTGACATATAATATACTTAACAGGAAAGCCGGAAGGGAACCACCACTTCCCCGTCCCGGCGAAAAGAAAAACTATTGAAAATAGCTCGTCGACTTTTGCAGGGTCAGGACGGGCTATTTTTTATGGGTATAATTGAGAATAGTAACGATTAATAAGGCAACGCTTACAATCAGACTTAATTCTTCGTATGTACTCATTGGCACCACCTCCGACAGGCTCGGAACGGGTGCAGCACGTCCCCCGGCTTCCCAGGTAAGTATATTATATTATCAAGGTAACGTAAAAGACCCCGTATTTCTACGAGGTCTTCACATAATAAACTTATATCTTCTTTGATGCCCCTAGGGCGATATTGGAGAAGCAACCCTTCTCTGTTAGTTTATTATAGAGTATATTATGCTCGTAGTCAATGAAAATATTACGTATTTTCGATATTTATTTTCCAAAAACATATAATTCTTTTACTTTTTCGTTAATTTTTTCCATGTTTTCTTCTGATAAAGATATACCTGCAAGAACACCCTTGAGATTGCGAGGGTCAAAAATTCGTATTTTACTCACTGTAGTTATTTGATTTACAAGCGCAATACTGCCTTCTTTCATCCTCGAGATTTCAAGCCCTATTTTATCTAAATAGGTCTGTTGCTCTTTGTTATGTTTTTCTTTTTCTTCCCATATTTTCTGTAACGAATATGAAGCATCTAAATACTTTTCTGCTGTAGAAAGTTTTTGCGCGAATTCCTTTGAATTGCGTTCACATTCTTTTAGTTCGTCTGCTGCTTGGGTTGTTAGGTCTACAAGCGCTTTAAAAAGTGTAAGTTCTTGTATAATCTCTTCCTCTTCTTCTTTTAGAGACTTAGAAATTGTATCATACTTTATCTTTAAGGATCTATAAATTTCGTTTCCGAGTTCCACATTATTAGAATGTGTTTCTTTGGCGGATTTTATAGAAGTAAGAGGAACAACTGTTACAACTGGTGAGTTATGGGGATTTTTATTATCTAAAACCACACCATAATGCAGACCACCGTATTCTGCACCAATATTGAAGCCAAAATCAATTTTTACAACATTTCCTCTTTTATAGGATAGATTTCTTGTTGGGTCAAATTGTTCTTCAAAATTAATCATTCGAACATAATCTTTAATCCAATAAGAAATTAAATTTGCTTTCTTTAGATGAGAACCGCTAGGGTCGTTAATGTATCCTTCAAGTAGTTTATTTAAAGACTTTATAGCCTCTTTTTTGTTTTGAATTACACTATCTTTTGTGATTTCATTTGACAAGGAAATACCTCCTTCCTTTTATGTTAACTTAATTCAGAATAAATATATTTTCAAGGTGTTTGCCCCTGTGTTGGCAGGGGCAGTTGGTGTTATAAAACGTGAGATGCAATAAGCTTGTTTATAGACTGGACATCAGAATTTGAGGAAAAATCAAATTTCACTGTACCTAATCCACTGAAGCAAACTGTAAGTTCTGAGTCCATATCAAAAGTTCCGGCACTTTCGACTGAGAAGGCTTGCATCTTTGAATACGGTAGAGAAGTATAATCTTTCTTAGAACCGGTAATACCTTGTACGTTGCAGGCAATAATTCTTTTATTGGTAAAAACAACGAAATCTCTCATGGCAGAATAATAACCAGCTATTTCTTCCCCGGGAATGAGCAAGTCAAATACTTCTTTCGGGATGTTCTTTTCTTTTCCTTTACTTAATTTGAATACTTTTTTATTTTGAAAATCAATCATTTTCTTCTCCTCCTCATAGGTATTTTATTATTAAAACGCTAGTGGCGAATTAATCCAGTATTATTTTGCCCAGCTCACATCCTTCGGACAACAGACGGCGTATTATATTGATTTGTATAAGTCATAGATTTTTATAAAATATATGTTCTATTATTGAAAAAAAATCAAATATCTGTATAATAAAAATACAAGGTGGTGTATCATATGAAAAAAATAATAAGCAAAATCAAATATCACTCGGCTATATTTTTTCCAGTGATTTCTACTATATTACTGCTAATGGCAGATAAAAAATATAAAATATTTTTAGAAATACCTGAAAATAAAATAGAGATATTAGTAGGTATCATAATTTCCATAGTGGGAATATTTTTAACAATACTAACAATTTATCTTTCATTTCCAAAAACTGATATTATAAAACAGAGAATGAAAAATACAGGACATAATCACATTTTGTTAAGCAATATATGCGTTGGGATAATAATTCTAAGCATATCCTTGATAATTTGGCTTTTTACCAACCAGTACCGCATTGTTGTCTGTTTGTTTTGTGCGGGGCTAGTGAATTTGCTTATTACTGGCTATTACATTTTAGTTCTTAGTGATATTTCCTAAATGAGAATTCAAAAATTCTTCTAATTGGTTTTCTATATAATTTATGTTTGTAGCAGTATCATCGGTTAATACCAATGGTACTGTTTTTGTGTATATCGATTCAATAAAGTTTATAGTTTCATCAACCCCTAATTCATTTTTTCCAATCAGTTTTAATAACGATACGTCTTTCATATTTGTTTTTCTAAATGTCATAATTCTATCTACGAGGTTCGGATTATGGCATTTATCTAACTGTATTTTTAATTTATAACGTGTTGCTTGAAAATCCGACCCGAGTGCAATTTTTAATTGCGGGATATCTTCAATACAATTCTGTTTGCTCATTTCTAGTTCAAGCCAAGAAGGTTCTATTAGTTTGCTGGCTTCATGCTTAATATCATCTATCATTTCTGGCAAGATAGTTATTTTTGAAAGATTTCCAGACTTCTCCCAAATGAATTGACATAAAGCCTCATGAATTTTTGATATTTTTTTGTTAGCTATTACTGCCATTCTGTTATTCACAAAATCTATATAAAAAAATGTATATGCTTCTAGCTGTTCCTCGCCTCCAGTGGTAGTATATGGTGTTGCTTCTTTAGTGAGCTTATTTCTTTTTTGCATAAAGCTTGTGGGGCGAATGGCTTCATCAATCGAACAAGTACCAAACATTTTTTGACTATCGTATTTTTTAATATCAAAAAACAGCCTCTTTTTTTCAAATATCATGTTATAAAAATCTATTTGAGGAAAAGCAGATTTAAAAATGGCATAAGTTGATTGTTTAATATCATTTGAATTCAAACCATTCGCAATCAAGCATGGTTCTGGATTTAAAACATAAAATTTTATTATCTTGGGTACACTCATAAAAATAATTGCTCCTATAAAAAACACCAGTTCGAATAAATAGTGTTTTTTTTTATAGAAAACTAAGTATGTGCATGATATTCGATAGATTGAATATCATCTTTTTGAAAGTCATCTCCAGTAATGTGTTTTATAGCATGGAGATACGCTTTCATTTGCTGTTCATAATTAAGTCTTGTATTTATAAAAACAGTATAACTTCCGTCCTCGTTAAGAACGACCATTTCTTTTCCAAAATTCGGAAAGTCTCGAAAGACAACATTAACATCCTGTGTCGTCATTTCCCCCACGTTCCTTTCGTTTTAAAGCCAGAGCCATGCCGTGTAATGCTTGCAAGTCCTCGGCAGACATTCCACGCTGGACATCAAACAATGCTCGTAATTCTTTGTTTTCAAATATTTCTTGTGCCACCTGAGCAGTTTCATCGTTTATATAGTAGCGGTCTGCCTCTTTTTCTTCTCCGGTCATCAGATATTCTAATGACACTCCAAAATAATCAGCAATTTTTTGAAGTTTATCTTGTTTTGGAGTACTAATACCTCTTTTCCAATCGCTTAAGGTTGACTGAGAAACTCCGGTTTCTTTACTCACTTTATACGGAGTGATTCCATGCTCTTGTAATAATTTGCTAAAAATCTCATACATAATTTGTTTACCTCTCACAAAAAAATAAAATACTAAAGAAATCCGTTGTAAAAATATTGACATTAAAGGAAAACAGTAGTATAGTATGAGCATACACAAGAAAACCGATGTATTTGTTTGGTGTATGCTACGGGAATATTATAATTTATCTGGTAAATAAAATATATCATAATTCCGTAGTAATTTCAATAAAAAAAGTACGGAAAGGCGGTGTAATAGTGTACAAAAAATTCGAGAAGCTTTTGGCAGAAACGAACAAAACTACATATAGAGTATCAAAAGATACAGGAATTGCTCAATCTCTGCTATCGGATTGGAAGCTAGGAAAAATTAAGATGCTCGGTGCAGACAAACT
>SKEY01003151.1_pt1 | contig 15448 bp, 14 predicted proteins | sample 4843871 | NCBI WGS metagenome assembly SKEY01 (sample SAMN11008797, study PRJNA524170) | human gut metagenome | biome: Human fecal sample; material: Feces; isolation source: fecal sample from pouch patient p36 | host: Homo sapiens | place: Israel: Tel-Aviv | collected 2016-12-04 | reverse complement strand
GTATAATATTAAAAACAAGAAAAATCATTGTCTATTTTAGATAAAAATACGAAAAATAATTTGTAAATATAGACAAAATGGGTAGATATGTACATTGTTAAGAAATGAACAAAATGTTATACTAGTAATATTAAGGATTGAAGAAGTGCATAGCACAAAAAAATCCGTGGGTAGCGAAAAAAATGAATCATGCATCAGTCCGCAAAGGCGCGGGGGAGGAAGAGAAAATGTCAGATTTGAAATTTACTTGTACTGGTTGTCGCAATGGCTGTGTGATCACAGTCTGTTATAATGAGGAAGGTTATCCAGATGTGAAAGGCAATGGCTGTATGCGCGGCGTATTGTATGCAAATGACAAAGTAAGAGCAATGGATGAGAAAGAGACGGACAAGTAAGATGTTAAAATCATATGTTGCATTTGACATAGAGACGACTGGACTTAGCCCGGAGCACAATGAGATTATTGAGATTGGTGCATTGAAAGTACGGGAAGGAAAAGTTGTTGACCGTTTTATTCGTTTTATCGAACCGGAGGCCGGGATACCTCCGATGATTACGCAACTGACCGGAATTACAAATGATATGGTAGAAGGAGCAGGGAACTGCGGCGAAGTATTGCCGGAGTTCCTTGAATTCTGCGAACAGGATACGCTGGTCGGACATAATGTGCAGTTCGACTTCAGCTTTGTGAAGACAAAAGCAAAAGAACTTGGTTACACCTATGATCATATGGGAATTGATACACTTAAGATTGCCAAAGTTGTTCACGCAGACCTTCCATCCAGAAAGCTTGGCGCACTCTGCGAATACTATCATATCGAAAATGCAGCGGCGCACCGGGCATATCATGATGCTCTGGCAACCGCAAAACTGTATCAGTCTATGGCGCATTTTTATGAGAAAAAGGAACCGAAGGTTTTTAAACCACAGCCCTTGGCATATAAGGTGAAGAAAAAAGAACCGATAACCGCAAAACAGATCGCATTTCTCACAAGGCTTATGCAACAGAAGAATATTTCTATGGAAATGGACATACATACACTGACAAAGAGTGAGGCTTCCAGAGAAATCGACCGGATTTTATCCAGACCGTAATGGAAGCGAGAAACCAATATGGAATACAGTCTGACAGGCTGAGGTATTGACAGTAATTATCAGATGTGTTAGATTGTAAAAGTAATAGTTAAAGATACAAAAGAATAAAAAATGTGTGAGGTGTCAGTCAGAGAAAGATATTATAAAAAGTTATTTATCTGGCTGATGAAAAGGGAAACAGGTGTGAATCCTGTACGAACTCGTCACCGTATTTTGCGAGCTTTGAATCCTACATGCCACTGGGAGACCGGGAAGGCTGATTTTATAGCGCCTGAGCAATAAGCCGGGATACCTGCCTTTCACAGTACAGGAACATATTTGTTCAGGCCACGAGGAACTGGCAGTACGAAATACATAGAAAGGCTATTTGACAGAAGGAAGATAATTTCGTCCATAGTTTGTTTTGCGTACTCTCTGTTCATTTTTTAATGGCAGGGATTTTTTATTATATGAATTTTTATGTAATAAAAAACCTCCGGAAAAATTATTTTGTATCTTAGAAAAAAATGGAGGATGGAAAGATGAAGAAAAAATTGGTAGTCGTATTACTTACTGCAGCTATGAGTATGTCTCTGCTTGCAGGATGTGGAGGAAATTCAGGAAGTTCTGACGCAAAGAGTGATGCAAAGACAGAGGATACGAAGGAGGACAGCGATCAGGTGGCAGCAGACAAGGTGGCAAAACTGATTGATGATATCTATGTTCAGGAGAGAACTGACAAGACAGATGAACAGTGCAAAGAAGCTAAGGAAGCATGGGATGCACTGACAGATGCCCAGAAGGAACTGGTAGAAGGTGAGAATGCTGACCCGGATTACTTCGGAAGAGATACAGGAGATGCTTCTAAAGATGACCCGTTAAATCAGGACGAGAGTGGTGAGAATGAACTTCTCGTTGTAAGTTTCGGTACATCATTCAATGACAGCCGCGCAAAAGACATTGGTGGAATTGAGAAAGCACTTCAGGCTGCTAATCCGGACTGGTCAGTAAGAAGAGCATTTACAGCTCAGATTATCATCAATCACGTACAGGCTCGTGATGATGAGAAGATCGATAACATGGAGCAGGCACTGGAGCGTGCAGTAGACAATGGTGTTAAGAACCTTGTTGTTCAGCCAACTCATCTGATGCATGGTGCAGAGTATGATGAATTATCAGAGACAGTGGAGAATTATAAAGATAAATTTGAATCTGTAAAGATTGCTGAGCCGCTTCTCGGCGAAGTTGGAGCAGATGCAACAGCTATCAATGCAGACAAAGAAGCAGTTGCAAAAGCAATCACAGACGAAGCAGTTAAGACAGCAAACTATGACAGCGTTGATGCAGCAGCCGAAGATGGAACCGCATTTGTATTCATGGGACATGGAACTTCACACGTTGCAAATGTAAGTTATGATCAGATGCAGACACAGATGGAGCAGCTTGGATATAAGAATGTATTTATCGGAACTGTAGAAGGTGAGCCGGAAGATACAGAGTGTCAGGCAGTCATTGAGAAAATCAAAGAGGCCGGATATAAGAAAGTAATCCTTCGTCCACTGATGGTTGTTGCAGGAGATCATGCGAACAATGATATGGCAGGAGACGATGATGATTCATGGAAGAGCCAGTTTGAAGCGTCAAAAGCATTTGACAGTGTAGAGTCACAGATTGCAGGTCTTGGAGAGGTTGATGCAATTCAGCAGATTTATGTAGCACATACAAAAGCTGCAATTGAAGCTAAATAGTTGACAGGTCAGATTTTCAGAGTACAATTATAAAGAAAAATAATTAGAAAAGAGAGAATGGACATGTTAAAAAAGAAATTATTAGTTTTATTACTTTCCGCCAGTATGGCAATGACAATGCTTGCCGGATGCGGAAGTAATACGGATAAGAAAGATGACACAAAAACAGAAGCTTCCAAAGATGATGCGTCAGAAGCAAAGACTGACAGCAAAGATGCGAAGGAGCCTGAGCTGGAAGATGGAACTTATAAGGTAGATTTTAATACAGACAGCGGTATGTTCCACGAGAATCCGGACTATAATGACGGAAAAGCAACGCTGACTGTTAAAGATGGTAAGATGACAGTACATATTACATTGAATTCTAAAAATATCGTACAGTTATTCTTAGGTTCAGCAGAAGATGCACAGAAAGACGGGGCAGATCTGATCGATCCGTCAGAGACAACAGAGATTACTTATTCTGATGGTTCCGCACCAAAGGAAGTATATTCCTTTGACGTACCGGTACCGACACTGGACGATGAATTTGATCTGGCATTGATCGGAACAAAGGGCAAATGGTATGACCATAAAGTTAGTGTGTCTAATCCGGAATTGGTACAGTAATAATCTTTATTTTGTAACAAAATGTGAAATGAATAAATAGTATGTAATTGGAAACCTCTATCAATGCAATAAAAAGAAAGCATGATAGAGGTTTCTGTATTTTTATTTGTCTTATTATAAATAAAGTAAATAAATAATAAAAGATATTGATAATAACAATTGGACGAAAAGAGTATAAAAAGGTATTATTGGTATAACTGATTTATAATTTTGAATTGTTAAAATTTAATAATGACTTAATTAGAAAGCTGTTGATAAAATGAACATTCTTGAATACATATTTCAGAGGGAATTTTAAAGATATGAAAGAGAAAAAGAACTGGCTGGGGAAGGTTGTATTATTAATCGTAGTGATTGCAGCAGTCGCTGTTTATTTTTTAGTCCCAAGTGTCAATAAAGTGATGAACAAGGTATTTGCCATGTTTGCAAGCGGAGACTTTACGGTTGTACGTGATTTTGTGGCATCTTATGGAGCATATGCGGCAGTAATCTCATTTTTACTGATGATCTTTCAGTCCATTGCAGCACCGCTTCCGGCATTTTTGATCACATTTGCAAATGCGAATCTGTTTGGATGGTGGCAGGGAGCAATCCTTTCCTGGACAAGTGCTATGGCAGGAGCAGTTGTATGTTTTTACATTGCAAGAATTCTGGGACGTGATGTGGCAGAGAAGCTTACAAGCAAGAGCGGACTGGCTCAGATTGATACATTTTTTGAACAATATGGAAAGAATACAATCTTGATCTGCCGTCTGCTTCCATTTATTTCGTTTGATATTGTAAGTTATGCGGCAGGACTGACATCTATGTCATTTATGTCATTCTTTATTGCAACAGGAATCGGACAGCTTCCGGCAACAATTGTGTACTCTTACGTTGGCGGCATGTTGACCGGCGGTGCAAAGTTATTCGTGACCGCGCTTATGATTTTGTTTGCCCTCTCAGCACTGATCGTTATGCTGAGAAAAATATATATGGACCGGCAGTCCAAAAAAGAAAAAGGGAGGATATGAAATGGATACTTACTACAATCCGGAAGATCTGGCGAAGTTTGGAACCATTGGGGAAAAAGCACCGGAGTTAGCAGAGAAGTTCTTCAGCTACTATAATGCAGTGTTTGAAGAAGGTGCACTGACAGCAAGAGAGAAATCTCTCATTGCACTGGCTGTGGCGCACACGGTACAGTGCCCATACTGTATTGATGCTTATACCAATGACTGTCTGAATAAGGGGGTGACAGAAGAGCAGATGACAGAGGCTGTCCATGTGGCAGCGGCAATCCGTGGCGGTGCAAGTCTGGTTCACGGTGTACAGATGAAAAACATCGTAAAGAAATTAGAGTTCTAAAAATCAGAAAAAAATATTTGAGGAGACAAAAAACATGAAAAAGAAAGTCGTAACATTATTATTAGTAGCAGCAATGACAGGATCTATGGTTGTAGGATGCGGATCAAACTCCAACTCTGACACAAAATCTGAGACAAAGACAGAGTCTACAGATACAAAAACAGAGGAGAAAAAAGAGTTGGCAGATGATGAGTATCAGTATGTATCTGCTGAAGATGCAGCGAAAGCTGACGGAGTTCACGTACTCGACGTAAGAGAGTGGGATAACTACGTGACTGGAAGAGTTAAGAATTCTGAGTGGTGCCCGATCTTCCCATTAGAGGATGATTCATTAGTTGACGCTATGACAGATTACGCAAAAGAGAACCTGAATGATGGAAAAGATATCTACATCATCTGTAACAGTGGTAAGCGTGGAGCTGAAAAAGCAACAGGTGTATTAAGAGATGCAGGAATCGAGTCAACATCTATCTACACAGTAGAGGGGGGAGCAAAAGCACTTGCTGATGTAAGCGGAGCTCTTACAACAGACCGTACAGAAGAGAACATCGACTGGCAGTATGTATCAGGTAAAGATGCAGTTGCAGCAGTAGATGACAAAGATGTTCAGATTCTGGATGTTCGTGATGATGATACATACAAAGCAGGACACTTAAAAGGATCTCTCCAGTGCGGATTAAAAGAGATTGAAAGTGCAGATGCTCAGACAGCTATGTACAAACTGGCAACAGAGAAGATGGATTCTTCCAAGAAAGTATATCTTCTTTGCTACAGCGGAAACAAGTGTGCTAAGACAGGAATTTCTATCCTGAAAGATGCCGGCTTTGATTTAGATAACCTTTACATCATTGAGAATGGTGCAAAAGACGGAGACGTATCTGCTGCATTTGTGACAGAGTAAATTTGTAGAAAATCAGTTCATAAGAGCCGGGAGGGGGAACTCCCGGCTCTTATAATTTCAAGGTTCTGTCAGCATACAACAGTAGGAGAGCTTCCTACGGGAAAAGCTGCAAAACAAATATCACAATATGCAGTTTCAGAAAAATGCGGTTTATGGTATAGTAAAGTATATTACGGTGATTGTGAGAAATGGTATTGCAGTGGGGATAACGAAGAATGAAAAATAAAAAAATGTGGATATTTATCGGAATTATTGTTGTGATTCTGGTACTCAATCACATTTTCGGGTGGTCTGCCTACCTGGAAAATACAGAGAATTTGGAATTTTTGGAAAATATGGTACAGGATAATCTTCTTCTGGCGGTGTTGATCTACACAGTGCTTACGATTGTAAGTTGTGTCGTTCTGGCACTTCCGGGAGTGACATTTGCAATTATTGCGGGGCTGGTATTCGGACCAGTACTTGGAACAATCTGTTGCTTAGTTGCGACAACACTTGGAGCAATAATCGCATTTGTTGTGGGACGATTTTTCCTTCAGGACAGTATCAAACCGATGGCAATGAAAAATAAGTATCTGAAAAAATGGCTGTTTGATGAGACGGGAAGTAACGAGATCTTTATTCTTATGATTACAAGACTGGTTCCGCTGTTCCCATATAATCTTCAGAATTTTGCCTATGGGGTAACAGATATTAAGTTCTCCACATATTCCATATGTTCTCTGATTTTTATGCTGCCAGGAACAGCTATGTATACGGTTGGAACAGCCGGATTTGCAGACAAAGAGAACCGGATCCTTTATATAGGGATTGCACTTGTACTGGCAGTAGTTGTTATAGGACTGGGTGCATTTTTGAAGAAGCATTATGTGCAGGAGGAACAAAGTGAAGAGTAAAAATGATGTGTCAGAGTGTATACACTGCCATGTCTGTCAGAAGCATTGTGAGTTTCTGAAAAAATATGGCATTGATATTGGGGACACTGAAAAGCTGAAGGAATTATCTTATCATTGCTTTTTGTGTGGAAAATGTACAGAGGTCTGCCCGATTGGGATTGACGGGAAGGATTATATTCTAAAGCTTCGCCGGGAAAATGTCCGGGAGGCAGAAGGGACATTTCGTGAAAAAGGGTATGGAATGCTCTTAAAAGAAAAGAAAGATTATATCTATAAAAATTATCGTAATGCAACTGGAAAATGCATCCTTTTCCCAGGGTGTAATTTTCCTTCTTTTTATCCAAAGACAATGAAGAAGCTTGTGAAGCTTCTGAAAGAACATGGAATCGGAGTTGCCTATGACTGTTGTGGAAAGCCGATTGCGGAGCTTGGACTGGAAGTTGATGAAAAGAGAATTATACAGCGTATTAATGATGAGTTTGAAAAAAGAGGCGTGGAAGAGGTTATCATGCTTTGCCCGAACTGTTATACATTTTTGAAACCCTATTTGAAGGTTAAAGTGACAGACATTTATGCAAAACTTGAAGAACTAGGGATCGGTGAGAAGAATCTGGAGTCCGGCAAAGTATTTTTGCCTTGTCCGGATCGTGAGAAAAGAGAGATTCTTGCATCAGCAGAGCGATTCGTGAAGGGAAGTCTGGAATCGGTAAAAGGAGTACAGTGCTGTGGTCTTGGAGGCTGTGCACCGGTGAAAGAACCGGAAATTGCAAAGCACATGGCATCTGCACTTGCAGGAGAGAAAAAAGTATATAGTTATTGTGCTTCCTGCTCCGGCAATCTGACTCGTGGAGGCTGTCAGAACGTGAGACATCTCCTGACAGAGATTTTAAAGACTTATGAAAAGCCGGATGTGAAGAAATCCATGATCAACCGTGCGAAGGCGAAATTTACATAATTTGGAACTGCTCAGAGCCAAGCAAAATTTCAAAAACAGGTATAAAATGCATAGCATTTTGGAAGTTGGCTCTGAACAGTTCTATTTGTTTTAAAAATGACTCCGTACCAGGTGACAATTCAACAAAAGAATGGGGATAAAAGATGAGAAGAGCAATCATTGTATTTACAAGAGTTCCGGTGGCGGGGCAGACAAAGACAAGGCTGATGCCATATTTTTCGCCGCAGGAATGTGCCGGGCTGCACACTTGCTTTTTGAAAGATATTGCCGGGCAATGTCAAAAAACACAGGCGGATCTTTATATCTGTTACACTCCGGACGATAAAGGAGCTGCATTAAAGAATATATTTGGGGATGACAAGATTTATTTTCCGCAGATGGGGGAATCTTTGGGAGAGAGAATGTACATGGCAATCCAGAGGATTCTTGCCAAAGATTATGGATCCTGTGTGTTGATTGGAACGGATGTGCCGGAAATTAAGCAGGCAGATTTAGATTATGCATTTCGTCTGTTAGATGTGCATGACATTGTTCTGGGACCAACGCAGGACGGTGGATATTATCTTGTAGGTATGAAGAAGCCAGTGAGAGAGGTGTTTGAAAAACAGACTTACAGCCATGCAAGTGTTTTGGAAAATACAGCAAAAGCAGCTTTTGAGGCTGGTTATACAGTTGGTTTTGCAAGAACGCTTCATGATATAGATGAGAAAGAAGATATTAGCAAATTTCGAAACCGGATGCGTAAAACTGTGGCATTGCAGAAAAGTGAGACCGGACGTTATCTTCTGAAAAAACAGAAGATTTCTATTATTGTTCCGATTTATAATGAAGAATCCACGATAGAATCACTGCAAAAACAGTTGATTCCTCTTCTGGACAAATGTGAAATTCTCTTTGTAGATGGCGGAAGCAAAGACCGGACATTGTCAATGATTGATTCCAGGTTCCGTGTACTTCATTCAGAAAAAGGCCGGGCAAATCAAATGAATCTGGGAGCAAAAGAAAGTTCCGGGGATATTTTGTTTTTCCTGCATAGTGACAGCGAGCTTCCGAAGCATCCGCTGGCGGAGATTCGTTATGTGATGAAAGACCATCTGGCAGGGTGTTTTGGAATTGCATTTCATTCAAAGCATTTCTTTATGTGGACGTGCCGTGTCATTTCCAATCACCGGATCAAAGACCGCAAGGTCATGTTTGGAGATCAGGGAATCTTCATAGACAGGGAGTTGTTCTTTGAGGCGGGAATGTTCCCGAACCTTCCAATCATGGAGGATTATCAGTTTTCACTGACTCTTAAGGAAATGGGCGTAAAACTTGGAATCGCAAAGCACAGGATTTATACATCTGACCGCAGATTTCCCAAGAAGACAATTCCGAAACTTAAGGTTATGTGGAAAATGAATCGGCTTCGTAAGATGTATCGGGACGGGGTACCAATTGACCGAATATCAAAGATGTACCGAGACGTAAGGTAAAATATAGCAGTGGATTTCAAGAAATAAAAATATCAAGGTAGAGGAAAAAATCTATGGAGCGGATCAGGGGTCTGGAAGAATATGTGAAAAATAAAGAGTACAGAGAAGCACTGGGATTGCCAAAAGAGAAGACGGAAAATTACGAATTGCTGGCACAGGGAGAGTATAATATTAATTATGCATTTACACACCCTGTGACAGGAAAGAAATTACTACTTCGTGTGAATTGTGGAAGCCAGATGCATCTGGAGCATCAGATTGAATATGAAGCATATACGTTAAAGTTAATGGAAGGCTCTGGCAGGACACCGAAAGTGCTTTATGCAGATGGCAGCAAAAAAATATTGGATCATGGCGTTCTGGTCATGGAATACCTTCCGGGACATACAATGGATTATCATACAGAATTGATGCTGGCAGCCCCATGTCTGGCAGACATTCACAGTGTCCAGATTCCAGAGAGTGAAGAGGTTCTCATACACCCACAGAATCCATTGAAAGCGATTCTGGAGGAGTGCGAGGAGATGTTCAAGGTTTATCTGGAATCACTCTTAGGAGACGAAGAGAAAAAAATATATATCCGTGAACTTTTGGATCTTGGCTGGAAACGGGAAGCAGAGACCCGGCTTGAAAGTGGTTATCAATGTTGCATTAATACAGAACTAAATTCTACGAATTTCCTGATTAACGGGGAAGGAAAATCTAATTACCTGATTGACTGGGAGAAGCCGCTATTTGGTAATCCCGCCCAGGATCTGGGACATTTCCTGGCACCTACGACTACATTCTGGAAGACAGATGTCATTCTTACTTCAGAAGAGATGGAGAAGTTTATTGATGCATACATCAAAGCGGTGGGAAATCGGTTTAAGACAGATATGATCCGGGAGCATACTCATGCATTTATTCCAATCACATGTCTGCGCGGGATTACATGGTGTGCTATGGCATGGGTTCAATACCAGCAGCCGGATAAGTTGATTTTCAATGAATCCACATTCAAAAAGTTGAATGCATATCTGGATATGGACTTCTTAAAAAATATACGGGGCTATCTGGAGCCGTAAATATTCTTGAAAATGACACGAAAGGAGAAATATTATGGAGAAAAAAGAAATTGCAGAGTTATTTATGAAAGGAATTGATTGCTCACAAGTTGTAGTTGGAGCATTTGCAGAGGAGCTTGGAATTACAACAGAGGAAGCTTACAAGATGTCTGCAGCATTTGGCGGCGGTATGGGTCTTGGTGAGACTTGTGGTGCTGTTGTCGGAGCAATGATCGTTCTTGGATTAAAATATGGACACTGCGAAGTAGAGCATATGGGGCAGAAGGATATTATGAATGCAAAACGTGTAGAATTTTTACAGAAATTCCAGGAAAAATATGCTGTCTGTAATTGTAAAGGGCTGTTAAAGCATGATATTTCCAAGCCGGAAGAGATGCAGAAGATTCTGGATGAAGGATTGTTATTTGATTTCTGTCCGGAAGTCGTAAAAGATAGTATCACTATACTAAAAGAGATATTCTAGCAGATATATGAAGAGGTTTTTATGGATGAGATAATTAATGATTTTCATGATTTGGATCAGATACCTGTGTTTCAGACACAGATTGATCCAGAGATGATGAATACAGCAGACAGGTTGGATGTGCTTCAGATGAATATTGGCCGTGTCTGTAATCTGGCGTGCAAGCATTGTCATGTATGTGCAGGACCGAACCGGACGGAAGTGATGTCCCGGGAAGTGATGGCAGATTGTATTCAATTTGCAAGAGAACAACAAGTGCAGACCATTGATATTACAGGGGGAGCGCCGGAGATGAATCCGGATTTTGAATGGCTTGTTACAGAGGCATGTAAAGTCTGTAGTCATGTGATCGTGCGAACCAATCTGACAGTTCTGTTGAATCCGGAATATGAACATTTGATTGAATTTTATGCCAGACAGAAAGTAGAAATTGTATGTTCCCTGCCTTATTATAGGGCAGATCAGATGGATCGAGTACGGGGAACCGGTACATTTGACGGGGCAATACAAGTATTACAGAAATTAAATACACTTGGCTATGGAAAGAATCCTGAGTTGGTGTTGAACATGGTGTACAATCCGGCGGGAGCCTTTTTCCCACCGGATCAGACTGCTATGGAACTAGAGTATAAAGAGCATTTGGAAGCAGATTTTGGAATTGTGTTCAATGCCCTGTATACACTTTACAACAATCCAATGGGACGATTTGGAGCATTTCTCCGAAGATCCGGGAATCTTTCAGGGTATATGAAGAAGTTGTATGATGCTTTCAACCCGGCAACGGTGGAAGCTTTGATGTGTCGTTTTCAGATTTCGGTAGATTATGATGGAAAGCTGTATGACTGTGATTTTAACCTGGCAGCAGGGCTTCCAATCTTTTCGAAGGAGACCATAGCTGATTGGATAGGAAAACCTTACACAGCCCGGAAAATCCGGATGGATAAACACTGTTATGCCTGTACAGCAGGAGCCGGTTCAAGCTGAGGCGGTGCAACAGACTAAGCAGGCTGCTTAAAAAAGAAAAATTATGAATAAAAAGAGGAAAATGCAACAAAATGTTTCTTGCATTTTTCTCTTTTTTCGCGTATGATAATAATCACTCTAATTTATCTGAGAAAACTTCTGCCAGGTCGAAGAGAATCAGAATTTGTCACAATATGAAATCACACCGATAATTCCAAAAAAGTAATACAGATAGGAGGAATGCGGATGGGCGAAAGGGAAGGTTACGAGGTGCTTCGCCTGATCGAACACAATCAGAAATGTTATATCAGCTCTGATTATGTAGAAGGAAAGTCACTTATTCAGTGGTTGAAATATCACCCGAACCTTACAAAAAAACAATTATTTTTATGGATCCGTGATCTTGCAGATCAACTGGAGTGCATACATAAGTGCCGGGGAAACCCTTGTTACCAGTATGTGAATCCGTACAGCGTGATCGTCACGGAGGATATGACACTACATTTTCTTGATATGAGTGTGGAATCCAATGAAAAAATGCTGGTTCAGATGAATCGAAGAAGTGTGAGGGAGAACTTTCTTCCACCTGAAGTCAATTATTATCAGGCTGCCAGCATTGAATTAGATATATACGGACTAGGCAGGACAATTCAGTACCTGTTGTCAGTAACAGACCCGATCCCGGAATTAACCAGACGGGAGACGGTAAAGTTTCAAAAAATAATATCCAGATGCCTGGATGGGCATTCAAAACGGGCATTTAAGCAGATGTCCGAAATTCAAAAAGAAATTCCAAATGTAACAGAGAAGAAAAGTAAAGATAGACGAATATGGACGAAAAAAAGAACGGTTATGGCAATGATAAGTATTTGTGTATTCGTAGCCGCAGTAAGTGTCCGGGTCATTCAGAAAAAAGGAGATGAGAGGAACACAGAACTTAAGATGGAAGGTTCAGACGGTTTAAATATGTCAGAAGTTTCAGAGCGCGAAGCATTCGTAGAAGCGCAGAGATCCATGGGATTGTTGTATTTTCTGGAGCTGGAAGATTACGAAAAAAGTATTCAGGCATTTGAAGATGCCAGGGAAGATCAGATGTCGGAAAATCTGGCTGCATTAGTGCGGTATGTGGCTGGGATAGAAGATAAAGAGAGCAGCAATGAGAAAAAGGAATATGCAAATGAAAAGAAAATAGAGAACATATTCAGGAAAATCGAGGAGTGGATGCCGGACGATTCAAGGCTGGATTATGAGCGCTGTCTGATTCGGGGCTATGCAGTGGAGGAATCGGAAGAACATGCAAAAGCAATCTTAAGAATTGGTAAGAAAATTCTGGATGAGAAGCCAGAGGAGAGACTGGTAAAAGAATGTACTTCTTATATGGCTTCTGCGGCTGAAACGGCAAGAGACTGGGATATGGCTTTGGAAATGTATACAGATATGCTTGAGTGGGAAGAGGAGTCGAAGAAAGAAGATATATATCAGAAGCTTGTGAAAATACAGGGAGAAAAAGGCTTAAAAGATCAGGCACTTGAAATATGCAGGAAAGGAGCGGAAGAATTAAAAGATTCAAAGCAGCTTAGAATTCTTTATATGCGTATGCAGTGTTCAGATTCAGATATTTCTAGAGAAATCTGTGCACAGACAGTAAAAGAGTATTTGAATCAGATTCCGGAAATTAAGGAAGAAACAGAATTTCAAAAATTGGCACAGGAATACGGAATAGTCATGGAAGGAGAAAATGTATGGGTAGGAAGATAAGAACCGGAGCGTTATTGATATTAGTCCTGGCAATGATTTATACACAGCAGGCAGTTATTTATGCGCAGAATGAGGCAGAAAAAAACATGAAAAAGACAACAGAATCGGAAAATTCAGATGGAACTAATGGAGAAGACAAGGAACCAGAGAAGCCAGGAGGAGAAGAAGGGGATAAAGAACCAGAGAAGCCAGGAGGGGAAGAAGGGGATAAGGAACAAGAGAAGCCAGGAGGGGAAGATGAAGACAAAGACAAGGAACCGGAGCAGCCCGAGATTAAGAGATATGAGCTGGAAATCCCCAAGGCTGATGGAAAGAATGGATATTATCTATCAAAGCCGTCCGTTATGATCACACATAATGGCGCCTATGGAACAACTGTGTACGAATTAAAACATGGGGAAGATACTTTGTTACAGGGGAGAATAAAATACATAGTATCACAAGAAGCAGAAGAGCAGAAAACCAAGATTTCTCTTGAGGGTGAAGTATTTGAGGAAGGAAAAAATATTTTACATGTCTTTATGGAAGATGAAGAAGGCAATGTGATTCCGGAATATGATGAGACAATAGAAATGCTGATAGATACACAAAGTCCGACAGTGACCTTGGAGGCGCCGGAAGGATTTTCTACCTGGTATCAGAAGGAAGCGTGGATTCGTGTGGTATCAGAAGATGGTGCATGGGGAAGCCAGGTTGATACGGTTACATGTTATGTTGGGAATAAAATTATTGGAAAATCAAAGGAGAATCAGTCAGAGTTTTTAATCACACAGACTTCAAAAAGTGGAGAAGGTGTGCCGGTAACAGTGACTGTCACAGATCAGGCAGGTAATAAAACGGAGAAAACGCAGAAGTTATTCATTGACAGTCTGGCACCGACAGTAAGTTTAACAGGGGCAGCCGATTATCTGATTACCAGTCAGCCCGTGACTTTGGAATACCAGGCAACTGATGAAAATAAATTAGAAAGCTGTCGGGCAGTGATTGATTATGAAAAACCGGAAGGAGAGAAAAAAACGGAGGTCATAGATTCGGAAGAAAAGTGGAGTTTAGAGAACGGATCCGCAAGTCTTGTAAAGACATTTCAGGAAGATGGAATCTATAAAACCAGTGTACAGGCTGTGGATAAGGCAAAACAGAAGTCAGAACATTTCCTGCAATTTATGATTGATACTAAGAATCCAGTGATAAAGATGGTGGACGAACTGCAGGGAAAGTATCTGAAAAAGTTTTCATGGGATTATCCGGTGGATGTATTTATCAAGGACTTTACGACATTTGTCCATCAGATCCAGATGGACGGAAGGTTATATCCGATTGGGACAGAGATTGATACGGAGGGGCGTCATACATTACAGGTAAATGCCATAGACGCCGCAGGAAATGAAGCGGTGGCAAGAGCGGAATTCGTAATAGATCACACACCGCCGAAAATCCGGTTTTATCAGGTGGAGGAAGGGGCTCAGTATGAAGGAATCCTGAACTTTCAAGTGGATTGCAGGAAAAAAGAAGACTGGATAGAAGAAGTGTTGATTAATGGAAAAAGGCAGACATTAAAAAAAGAAGACGGGAAGTATACATTTCAGATTACAAATCCAGGCGAATATGAAGTAAGTGTGACAGCAGCGGATCTGGCATGGAATGAAGCAGAAGAAAACATATCATTTGAAATTGTTCCAGAAAAGACGATATTGGAAAAGGCGGCAGCGCCAATTCAAAAAATATTATCTGGAAATACAGAAAAAGAGCAGAAAAATCTGCAGGGAGAAAAAGAAAACAGTCATTTTGCCTTGTTGAAATGGATTGTGATTGGAAGTAGTATAACAATACTATTAATAATGGTCGGTGTGGTATGGTGTAAATGCAAAAAAGACAATACGAAAGAGGGACAGGCAGACGAAGAATAAGAAAACAGGTGGATATATGGTAGATATCCCATAAAAGGGAGGATGCCGGGTAACCGCTAAGCGGCACCCGGCACGTATTATGAAAAAGTTTATTCAAAATGTATTACTGAACTTCTGTTGTTGATGATTTTATTATATGTAAGAGTTGTGGAGAAACAATGTTAAAGAGATGAAAGAATTTTAAAATAAACATGAACAAACTATGAACGTAAGGAAGTTTATTATTTCTTAATAAAATTCACAGAATTGTTAGCACTCGATGAAAAAGAGTGCTGATTTTCTATT
>SKEY01003150.1_pt1 | contig 15453 bp, 32 predicted proteins | sample 4843871 | NCBI WGS metagenome assembly SKEY01 (sample SAMN11008797, study PRJNA524170) | human gut metagenome | biome: Human fecal sample; material: Feces; isolation source: fecal sample from pouch patient p36 | host: Homo sapiens | place: Israel: Tel-Aviv | collected 2016-12-04 | reverse complement strand
GTAATATGTATAACTGCCGATATACAGGCCGTCGTTATACCTATCACGCTCAAATAGTTTTACACCATTACTTTTTAAACTCTTGCATGTCATCACTTTATTATCCATTTTTTATTCCTCCTTGTGCCCCGTTACGGGGTCGTATGCGTACACATTGCAATCAATAGACATATAAACCCATGCAGTGCCATTGCGCTCCTCGTAGGTCACAACAGCGTTGTGAGTAATACGCTCACGCTGCACATATAATCCCGTCGCAAAGCTGATAACCGCTACAATTACGATTCCGGCAGCCAGTAATGTTTTATCTTTCATTATGATCCATCCTTTCAAAATCAATAAGCCTCCCCTGTTCGTCGGTAGCAAAATCTTTGAGCGGTAAAAATATGCCATCAGCTTGAATGCCTAATAAATGACACCCATTTACAACTTTGTATTTATCTCCGTAATTCACGTCATTGATACACATTAAGGTACTGTTTAATCCTATAAACGCCCCATTACAATCTTTCATTTCCTCTGTTCCTCCGTTCCTGCCTCCCACAATAGGCGGCATACTCTGTAAAACACATAGATAAATATGATGTTTTGTAAAGGCATGTCACACCTCCGCAAATGCTGCAATAGCAAGTGCAAGGATCTTACCTGTATCATAATTTTTAACTGCATTGCCGATGCTCTCGGCGTTGTAGTCAACATCCTTAAGCCCTGCCAAATCCCCGCAAACACCATGATTAATAATCGCAAAATATCCTCCGTTCACATGCTCACCAAATACGATCAGATAATTAAAACCGTTGTAATCAATGGATATTTCTTGCACTGATGCATCGTAAATGGCAACCACATTAGATTTATTCATCGTTACTTTCCTCCTCCCAAAAAGGGTCATAAGCGAGCGGAATAATATACCATGGATCGAATGGCGGTATATTAGAGTCCACCGTATTGATCAATAGCCTACTTAAGGGGACATTACAATCAGTGCAAAAGTCCCTTATAACTTGTTTACTTGCATCACTTAATCGTACATATAGATCAAATCTGTGATGACTAATATCTACTGGTTTAATAGCATCGACAAGCCGTTGATACAGTGTTTTCATGCTGTTACCTCCTCCAAAACTTCATATAATGATTCCATAATAGCTGGGATTACGATGTTATTTATACGCTTGTATTCATCTTCTGATTTAATAATTTCAGCAGCTGGATTATTGGCATAATGTGCACCGCCTCTATAAACCATATCGGCATACTCTCGTGCTATATAAAACGATTTCATCAATTCGCAAATTTCCCGGATTTCTGAATCAGTAAAAGGATTAACTGGTAAAGTTTCTTTAAATGTATTAATATCATTACCCCCATTAAAGAAAAGCCCATTAAAATGTTTGTGGGTTTCAATGTCTCTTGAAATAATGGGATTACGGTTACTTGTGTATGTTTTGACATATCCACCACCCCAGTACCAGCCGCAATCCCATGTGGCCGCCTCAAGAAAATAATTAATTCCATCCTTGTCTTGACCTAACAAAAAACATTTCTTTCCAAACTTCTCCATGCTATATTTCTTTGTACCATCTAACATTTTCATTTTCCTCCTGCTTTTCCTTCTCGTTTTGTCTTTCTGCCACTGCATGGATGTGTCCTACCGCTCTCCCCTTTTTCAGTGACTTGATAAAGCTATCCTTTATTTTCTAATTCCACGATTTTATCATGCAAATATCTTTCTTCATCGCCAAATTTTTGTAGCCAGTAGAGCGATAAGCCATTTTCTCTGCCGTGTTCTCTGATAGTTCTTTCATTGATTTTCTTTGTCTGTTCTATAAGATTAAGCGTTTGTATACGAGCTCTTCGTAAAATTGTTAATTCATCCATTTCCTTTTCCTCCCTTGCCATTACTGGCAAATTGTTATAAAATAGACCCAGAAGGCGGCTGTCGTGGGTTAGCCTTCTTTTTTTATTGTCTGGATCAATCTAGCAATAGCATTGATCAACAACCGCAGCTCTTTGATAAGCTGTGTCATGGCATCACCTCCTTGTATAATGTCCGCACGTCCCGGGATTTTGTAACGGCTTTATACTAAGGATTTTCTGCCACCTTCTGGATGCTGCAAGACAGATGTATGATTCGTGGTCATTGGTTTGGTATCTCCTGCCTTGCACCTACATTATGCTATCCAGTCAACAACTTTTCACGAACTTTCGCATTTTCAAAATGACGAAAAACGCCTTAAATAAAGGGTTTTCGGAAAATATGTGTGTACCCCCTATGCGGTGAAGAAAAGGGGGTGTAATACCAATAAACTGTTTAGGGCTGCGCTGATTTTAGTTTTTTAAACGAAAATCTAAAACCTTTTGCAGTTTTAATGCCGTTGCTTCTACAGGCTATACTTATGCTTGATTTTGGTATATTTAGAGAAAGAGATGCCTTATTGAGGCTGTCGAAAGTATGTATAAGATTATAGTTAGAATCATATACATATACCTTTTTGCATTTATAATTTCTGCCACCTTGTACATAGTGATGTTTTGCTGGATTTTTATAACTCCAACGATATCCACCAGCTGTTATCTGTTTACTAGAACAACAGTCTGAGATACCTGATTTTGAAATATTGAGCGTACTTGATGCTTCGGTAATGCTTCCCCACTCTTTGATCAAAACGCCTTTATAAGTGAATTGATATACAATAGTTTGATTCTTACATAGACCTTTGCTTAAAGCGTGATTAGTATTTTGCATCTCAGTACACCATTCTAAATTTTCTACTCTATTATCAAGCTTATTTCCATTTTTATGATTGACTTGAGGTAGATTATTGGGATTTGGAATAAAAGTTTCTGCCACTACCCTATGAATTGTAGCCATCTTCCTTTTCTTCTTCCCTATATGATTGCTTCTCTGGTAATAGCCATTAGAGTTATTCACAAATAATTTACATACTGTTTTTGATTCTGCATGTCTTAATCTCCCCATATTGCTGACTTCATAATTCCCATATTTTTCTGGCACATGTGCCCATATTTCATCCATTTTATGACCTTCTTTCTTACTTTTTTGTACAAGAAAGCAGACCAGTCACCTAGCCTACTTTCTCTATTCAGATTATTTGATTATCTACTCCACCTCCAGCATATGCCGGATTGCTGTATTGATACGATCATGATATGCCTGAGTGCTTATCTCAGCCTTCTCTGCAAGCTTGTACACGCTGATACCACGGCGGTATACGTTCAGCAGGGTTTCTTTCTGGTCTTTGGGCAGCCGGTTAAGACGGTAGTTTATTTTATGTGTCTTATCAAGCCCTTTAAACTTTTGCATCCAGCGTTTAGCATCAACATCATGAGTTGCGATTTCGATACTCAATTGTTGCAAATATGAGCCTTCTGGAAAGCTCACCGAGCACCCGTTCCCATAGCTATCATAAGGCATACCGGATACTTTGCATTCTTGTTCAAGAAGAATTTGCAGTTCAAGGGCATTTCTTAATTCTTTTTGCTGCTGATCCTGCGCAAAGTAATAGCACTCTAAAATTTTTTTCATGTAGCCAATTTCTTCTGTCGTTATCTCTACCATTTGTTTTCCTCCTATGCTATAATTAGCAATAGGTTATCCATTGTTTCTTGACTGCTTTTGCGAGGGGCAGTCCTTTTTTTATTACTCCTACGATGGAGCTTTTAATGCCTTTCCGCACTCAGAACAGTATTTTGGAAATGGTTTCTGTAATAAACCATTAAATACCACCGCACGGATTGTGTTGCCACATGCAGGGCATACATACATTTCAACCATTTCATTTTTAATTTCATGTGGTGCACCACCATGATTGATAAATGTGGCAAGCGGAAATTCTTTTTTAAGGCAATCATCCGCAATCCTGTAATTAACATCAGTTATCGCCTTGTCAATCGCCTTTTGTTTGCTTAGCGGAAGTTTAAAACTTTGCTTTATCTCAAGCAGTTTATGAATCACCGCCTTGCGTGACAGTGTATTCCTACTCATTACTTTTACCTTCATGTTCTGGATTCCAATACGCTGAGTTTTTTGCTAGAGCCATGTCAATAAGGTAGAAATCATTTTCATCATTCATCATAATGTCGATACTCCATTTACCTTCAAGCCATGCACGAGGCATATGCTCAATAACCAATTTTTCAACTTCGTCTACATGCTGTTTAAAGTATTTATTTAACTGTGCTTCAGCATTTGAAAATACAGCCTTATCCTCTACGCTAAAATGTTCTTCACAGTATTGATAATTCCAGTAATTCACCGTATACAACAACTTCTGCTTATCAAAATCATAGAATACTCTAAACTCCGGACGAAGAGCCATGCCATTATATATTTCTCCAAAGTTTAATTTCGGATGAATATACTCTCTCAACACAATTTCATTAAATCCTTCTGCTCCAACAAGAAGTCCTGTATAATTTATATTCTCTAATTTCTTTACCACATCCTTCAAAGGCACAAAATCAATAATATGGCAGTCGGAAAATGTAAATTTATTTGAAAACACAGCATTTTTAATAAAGATTTCATCACTCTTTCTGTTTTTAATATGAAGGAAATCATCAAGCAATGGAATCAATATTTTTCGGCAAAATTCTTTTCTCTTTGCATTCATATCTTTGTCTTCGCCATAGATATAACCAATATATTTTCTTACATCATCATATGTAAACTGATAATAAGCACTTGCCGGTATTTTTAATCCGCAATCCTTAACTCTCTCATACCAGAAACTAAAATTGTTTGGATTACAAACCATTCTGAGCCATGTGTTATATGCCATGACATTCTCCGGAGGGAATTTAATTTCAGGTAATTTAATCATATTCTCACCACCTTATACTCATCCGGCGCAATAGATATCTGCTGCCTTTTTACCTCAATCACATGCCGGTAATTATCATTCGGCCGATACTTTCCTGTTATTGTATCAACAACTTCATACACCCTTCCTTTAATTGGCCGCAAGTTCTCCGATATATCGGTTAACTCATTTGTTATTCTAATCAACATCCTACCTTCTCTTTTCTCTCTTTCGCAGCTTTCCCATCCCTTTTAATTAAGATATCAAGTTGCCTTTGCATATCCATCATAACAGCATTATTTATTTCTTTCTGTTGCTGCATGCCTGCCAGAATAGCGTAATATATCATCCGCTCCACATAATCCATAAGCTGATCTTTACAGACCTTGCCAACCTTAAATGACAGTAGTTCATCCAGTTGTTTTTCGATACCATAAACTGCTGACACATAAGGTTTAACGCTTGTTGGTACGTCAATATTTAACTCTTTTTCATACCCATTATACTTTTCAGACAAATTACCACTCCGATCTTTTTGATACTCTGTGTTTCTTTGCTTCCTTCAGTATCTTAATAAGCTCATTTACTTCTCTGGCATTTAAAACAGATTCGTAGTATCCAATATGAATAACTACATTTTCATCTGTGCATCGAACTCTTATGTTTTCAGAGTCACCCTTCTCAGCATCTCTTGTATTTATTCCGTTGTAATATCCCTTCATATAACTACTCCTTTATTTCTAAACGCCTCCGGTAATGGCATCCAAGCTTTTACATAGTCTTTCTTCGACCGATATTCATTGGTTTCAATTAGCTCAATCGCTCGTTCATACACTTTGCTTTTCCATGTATGATCACACTTAGAATACATTGGACACTCTTCACAAATTTCATCGTGAAAATCACTTGCGGATTTTAAACAATGTAATACTATTTCTTTGTTTATTCCATCACTCATTTTCTTGCCTTTCTTGTGGTACTTCCCTGCGATAGAAACGGTTTTCTTCAAAGTCCATATAGTAACCTTCTGCGCTGTTTGTTATTATATGGCTTGCATATCTAATACCTTTTGCCGGTTTCCAATCTAACGGTTTGTATATATAGATATATGACTTTGTTTTATCATCCCAAACCCACATGCCTTCTTTCAAATCTTCAATTTTTAAAGGTGGGTTGTCATAATGTTCTTCTATCAATAATTTAAAAATGCTAGCTTCGCGTTGTCCAACAGGCACGAATGTAATGTTATTGACCTCTCGTTCAAGCTCATAGCAATGTCCAAATAAGTATAAACACGCTTGTTCACATTCTTCTCTTGTTAATTTATCCATTTTCTTCACTCCAATCTAGAACCTGAAAACATCTTTGACACACATTATCCTTTTGCCTACTTGATGAACCTTTGCCACTTCTAACACGTCTACCACAAACAGGACATTTAAAATCTGTATATCCACCTTTAGTAACTGGTCTTTTAGGTGTTGCTCTATTCACTAATTCTTGCATAATATCGGCATCACGTTCTTTCGTAGTTGTTTTATCTTCCCCATAAAAATCGTGTGGAAAATCGTAGTCATCATCTAATATTCTATTTAATGCTTCTTGATATTTACTCATTGTTCTAGCCATCCTAGTTCTTTCATTTGTTGATGAATCGCTTTATGTTCATTTTCATCAAAACCAAGAATTAATCCTTTACAATCACAATCTACGCCCAATCCACATTGTTTGTTTTTTAAATCAAAACAAATTTGAAAATTCACTTTTGTTTCTTGGAAGTATTTTGTGAAATATATACAATCATCGTATGAATCATCACACTCATACCCTAATTCTTTAAACATCTCTCTTGCTGTCTTGCTCTTGTTTTCTCTATCGATTAATTCTTGCAACATATCAATTTCAACGCAGTAAAAATCTGCAACCGTCCGTGGATGATAAAAGCCATCAGCTCGTTCATCGATGACGATTTTTTTTATAGCAAGTAATGCTTCTTGATATTTTTTCATATTCTCGCTCCTCGCTGGCTTATACTCCCATGCAGCACGCCACCACTACATGGGTCTATCAAAAGGGAGATCATCACTGGCAATATCCAGTGTACTGCTGCTTGTAAAGTCATTGGAGTAGGACTGGGAGCTGCTGTTGTCACTCTGGTAGCCCTGATTGCTTCCCTGTTCCGGTACATAGGCATTGCTTGCAGCTGCGTTTTTGCATTCCAGAAACTGTACGCTGTCTGCGACAACTTCTGTTACATAAACACGTTTACCGTCCTTATCATCAAAGCTGCGTGTCTGGATTCTTCCTTCCACGCCAACCAGTGAGCCTTTATGCGTATACTGCGCTACGCTGTCCGCAGTCTTGTTCCACACAACCGTGTTGATGAAATCAGCGTCCGGCTGTCCCTCCTGCTTGTATCGGCGGGTACATGCTACAGTAAAAGAAACAACAGATGCACCGTTTGCAGTCTTACGCAACACTGGGTCTTTTGTGATTCTTCCGATTAATACCACTCTGTTCATTCTTCTTCATCCCTTTCCAGTAAACCATCTATTGCAAGCTGATAAATAACATCCATCATTGGCAGCAGTTCATCCATACCAATGTGATATGTTCCCCACGGTATTGCATCAAACCACAACGTATTTCTGCCTTCTCTTGTATCGATCCATCCTTCAATCAATGGATTTCCAACTTCATCTTCAACTGCAATCTTTGATGGATCTTCTTTATCCATTCCAAACACATAAAGGCAGCCATCCATCATGCAACATTCAGACACATTCGTACCATCAAGCGCACCGCTTGCAAGCCATTCTTCAGGCAGTTTGAAACCGTATTTCTTTAGTGTATCTACATCACTTGTTTTTACTTTAAATTCCATTCTTCTTCACTCTCTTCCATTGCTTCTGCTTTGCTGATAACCTCAAAATAATAGACCCACACATAAGGGTTGGCATCCCAGCCATAAATGCTTAGTTCTGACTTTTTTATGAGAGGATCCCATAAATATGCAAATGCTGCAATAGCATGCGTTCTGGCAGTTTCGTGCAGTGCATGCTTAATACTAAACGGGCATGCATTTCCCGTAGTCCATGCTCCCTCTTTTATTGCTTGATCAGTAGTGATATCTTGCAATCGCTCAATTTTAACATCCGTAACACGCAGGAAGATTCGTGCTGCTTCTTTCGGCATATGGATAGATGGATACCAACGATTGTTTTCTCCTGGCAAGCATTCTGCTTTTAAGTCTATTCCATCCGCTTTATAGCAATACTCAAGTTCAGCATCGCTTTCCGCTGTATAGTGAGTAGACCATGTTTCACGCACATACAAAATATCGCCAATAAGATATGGAAGTTTAAAATATTTTCTGCTTCCATTTATATCAAAAGCTGCCACTCCATATGACTTATCATTGCCACTATCAGTTAACCATCCAATACGCTTAGCATCTTGTGGCAGCCCTTTGATAATACGTCTTGTTACTGTCTTTCTATTCTCTAAAATAGCCTGCACCATCTCGGTGTTAAACAATATAGGTTTCATTGCTTGTCCTCCTTCATAAATACAAACCAATAAGTCTTATTACCTCGACCTCTATCTCCAAATATCGGTATTGTATCTAATGCTTCAAACAATTCTTTTTGCTTTATATCTGTTTCACTCCATTTAAAAATAAGTGTTCCATAAGGTTTCAATACTCTCATACATTCATCAAAACCTTGCTTCAAGTATGGTATCCATTCTATAGGCAGTTTCCCGTATTTTTTCGCCATCAAAGCTTTCTCGCTGATTTTGACAAGGTGCGGTGGATCAAACACAACCATGTCATAGGTGTTGTCCGGTACAGGTAGGTGTCTGAAATCCCACTGAGTATCCGGATCTATCTTAAGCATTCTTCCATCGCAAAGAGGTTCCTCTAACTTTCTGATATCATTGAAATGCACAAGAGGATTATTTTTATTAAAATAAAACATTTTACTTCCGCAACAAACGTCTAATATCCTTTTCATAACTTTTTTTCCTTTCATAAATTTTTACTCCATCTTTGCTTATTGCATTGTGGCGCTTTAGTAACCCTTGGACGGCTCGGGCAATTCCAACTGTGTCCGTATGTATCAACTTCTTTTTCCCACCCCGAAGCTTTCAAACTGCTTCCAAGTTCTTCTTCGAGAATATATGTGATAGCCTTTGTATAACCCATTTCTTTTGCGATACGTGCTATTCGTGAGTACAGAAAGCTACAAGCATTATAAGTGCCATCTGTGCAACATCGTACAATCTCAATGGTCACACCATCATCTAGCATACGTGATACCGGTCTTGCTGCCTGTATCACTCCGCACATATGTCCATCATCTGCAATACAGGCCAAACGAAATTTATCACGGTAAACAGGAGGATGATGTCTATGCAACTGCAAAACAAATTCATTCGCATCCTTTAATTCAATGGGAACTGCTTTCATCACAAAGCGGTTCCTTCAATGATTGCCTTTATTTTCCTGAGTTGGTCAAGGGTTAAATCAAGGCGATACCAATTACAACGATTAAAATAAGAAAGTAATGATTCCTTTTCCTGTTTATTTTCAACTTCCGATCTTGAAAGATACAAAATATAATCATATCCGTGACCATATCCTGTGTCTTTTTGCTTGCCATCACTGATATTAAATTTATACATTTCACCAAACTTCTCTGTTTCAATATATTTTTTTCCAATTTTTGAAATCTTAGTTTCGATGATATCTGTACCATATCTAGCGACATTCCCTGCCGGTTCGATATACACTGTTTGTCCAATCCTCAATTCACTTCTTTCCATTCTTCTCACTTCCTTCTACTCATAAAATTTACATGCTGTATCACTCGAGCGAATGTCTGTGGATTTACTCCCACTATCTCCAATTTTGCGGCACTTATGGATTCTTTTATTACATCTCTCATATGAATAATGATATTTGCAATCATCACATCTGTGCATTACATCATATCCAGCTACTTCACGAAATGCTTGCTTTATAGTCTTTTTGCATCTTTTTTCATATTTCATCACTGAAAGATCGACAGCTCTTCCAAATAAGCTTTCTTGTTTCAAAATTTCACCTACTTTCTATAAACTCATAAATACTCCTGAATCATCGGAAGCTGCTTAAATATTGCTTCCATAACAGGTACACAGATGCTGTTTCCTGCAAGTGTTGAAATCTGAATATCAGTCAATCCATTTTCAGCCATTCGCCAGTAATCTGCATCATCAAATCCCATCAGCCGCCAATGTTCAAGCGCTGTCAGCATCCGTAATTTACCGTGATAATAAACAGCAATCCTTGGATGCGTTGTCAGTGTTGGACAAACTTTGCGGCCAACTCGGCCTCTTCTAGTTTTACTGTTCGGGAACTCAACATTCACAGTGTCAAATTCTTCAACGATCTTATATCCAAGCTTCGTAGCTTCTCTGACACAAAGATCACCATGTTTTCTGAAAAATAGTGATTTCTCATTTTCTGATAATGCATTGTTTTCAAAGCTCGTATCATAATCTAAATAATATCGGATATCTTCTTCCAACGTTCTTGGCTCTGGGAATTGATATTCTCCATCCAACATACTCACTGCATACAATCTATCTCTTGCCTGAGCAGAACCATATCCAGAAGCTTTAAGAATGGCATAAGAGGTTGTGTATCCGAGGGAAGACATCGTGTCGCAATAATGGTCAAAATGTTCAATGTGCCGGTGTGATATAAGATTTGGGACATTCTCCCAAATCACCGTTTTTGGTCTTCTTAACAATTCCTTTTCAATGATTTCAAGGGTTCTTTCATACAGGATTGAACGACCTGTATTTATGTTATTCAAACCATTTTTACTGAAATCCTGACAAGGTGAACCATGAATAAGAATGTCAACATCCATGTTCCATGTACAAATATCTTGTGGCTTGTACCCATTGTCAAAAATACAGTTATATGCCTGAACCGCATACGGCAGTATCTCAACATAATCAACGGATTTAATATCTATGCCAATATTTTCTAGCGCCTTCCGTGGCGCTCCGATTCCCCCGAATAGTTCTAAAATTTTAATCATAACAGCCTCCTCTATCACCCAGATATAAAATCGAATATATCGGTCTGAATGTCATTAAACTTTTCTGCTCTATCAGGACGATATTCCTTCATCATTTCGTAACGCATTTTGTAATACACGTCATTCCATTTTTTTATTCTTTCCTTTTCGTATTCAGAATCAAATGGTAGGCTCACACCCTGCGCTATATACACATCCTTTAGCCAATGCATAGCAGCTTTATAACGTAATGGCTCATACTTATGCAATTTGACTAAGTTATCCCGCAGCTGTAAGGAATAAGGACATAGGAAGCATCCCGTGCGCTCGTAACCTTGCTCTGTATACGCTTTGGATAAAGGCACGTTATACTCGTTGATAAAGTCCTCAATGTCTTTATCTGTCCAGTCGATGATTGGTAGCTTGTTTATTAATTTGCCTCTCATCGTCGTGCACAAGTTGCCGCCATTTTTGATTCTTCCATCTGCCTGTAACTGTCTTGCCCCCCCCTCACCAGACCGTAATCCGGTTATAAAGCCTTTAATGCCGGTATCTTTGTTGTATTTCTCGAATGGTTTCTTTTTTAGGTACATGCAACATTTTTGACTGACGTTGATATCAAAATCAGGATGTATTAGGTGCAGGTCTTTGTTCGCTATTTTTGTTTTGTTTAATTTGTTATCTGCATCAACAAGACATTTGAGCGATTTTTCGTTTTTTGTGGCATGCCAACGGTGCAGCATTTCGCTCTTCATTTTTGATTTTATGGGTTTTCCGTGGTTTTCAATAATCCATGCAAATGGCTTTTTTGGGGTCTGGTCTGATAATCTGCACGTTAGAGTAATAGTTGTCCTTTACCCATTGTACAAAATCAACTGTAGCTCCCAGCTCGATGCCGGTGTTGCAAAATACAGCAGGTATGGCATCTGGTGGTAGTGTATAAATCTGCTCGCACATTTTTATGAGAGCAAGTATTACTGTGCTATCTTTGCCACCGCTAAACGATACATAGCACTTACCGCCGGTATCATGGTATAACGCTTCAATGCGTTCCATCGCTTTCACTATTTTTGTATTGTCCGTGATTAGCTCTCTCCTTCCTCATTTGTTATCTGCCGCAATCTCCAAAATATTTGTTGGATCATTTTCAGTTCCGGCTAAGACAAATCTGCACTTCAGTCCTTGCTTAGCCAAATAGTTTGTAATTCTCTTTTTCCCATATCGTGATATGTACTTGCTTTCAATCACAGTCCTGCCTTTTGATTTAAGCGTTGTTGCAACATAAGGTGGTAATACAACCTTCTCATATTTTCTTGTTTCTTCAGTTTCAACTTCAAAATCTACGCCTATCATTTCACCTGCAATTTTCCAGAATTCCTTCTGCTTGATCGTACCTGTGTATACTCTTAAATAATTATTGATGCTTGCCGGAGTCATTCCCATCCGTTCTGCCAGTTCCCTTCGGAACGATTTATGCTCCTGCTCCCATTTTTTTAGCAATTCTACTCTTTTAGCTATCCGCACATCCCTCATTCCTTCCTGATTTTGGTTATTATCGCCTCATATGGCTGTTCCATGGCGTGTAACGAGCGGAAGTGAGCACCGATAAGGGGCAACACATTTCGCCTCGCTATAACGCCGCTACACGTACAGATTACTTATCTTTGCTTAATGCAAATTCAATCAATGCCTCTTTTATCTCTTGTGGTGGAATCTTTTTTATAAGTTCGATATCGAAATCCCCTGATTTCATCATTTCATAAACTTTCCACATCTACATCACCTCAAATCTCTGAAATGCTTTATAGAACATAATTTTCAATTTCCCAAGCCTGCCGCTACGGTTTTTAGCAACTATCAAATCATACTCTGGTGTCTGATTGTTGATATCGTTTGAAGGATTATGAAGAAAGAGTATTGCATGTCCAGACTGCTCTAGCTCGCCACTATCTTTCAGATTTGTTAAAGTAGGTGCCTCTGTTCCTTCCCTGTTAATCTGGGCGAGAAGAAATATCGTGCAGTTAAAATCCTTTGTCATAATCTGTAATTCTCTTGTAACTTCTCCTACACGCTCCCTATCATTTTGCCGTTTCCTCGTTGACACATAACCAACATAATCTATAAAAACAATGCAGTGTCCTTCCTTGCATTCTCTTGAAATTATTTTTCTAATACCATCAATACTTTTAGATCCGTTGTATACCTTGATTTTCTTGCTACGTACAATGTTTATAGCCTGAATGATTTTATTACTCAGCGCTTTATTTTGCCTCGCCTTCGTAAACTCATTGATAGGTACACCACTGTTAATGCTAACTAATCTCTGATATAGCTCTTTCTCCGTCATTTCCATGTTCATGTATAAACACTTATAATTCCGTGATAGATCATCAATCAAGTTCAATGCAAAAGCAGATTTGCCTACGGACGTTCTGGCAGCAATGATATTCATTGTATTTTCGATGAAACCAATTTTTTCTTGTAGACTTGCGAATCTTGCAAACTTGATTTTTGCATTATCTGTTGTGACTAAATCATACATATCCACTGCGCTTAACATAGTTGCATTAGATTCCTGTGCAAAGGTAACACCAACTTTTGAAATTTCACTAACCATTTCATCATATGTAATTTCTTCATTATCACACTTTGCCAAAATCTCATGTGCTTTACGCCTCTTGTATACTTCCTGCAACCCATCGACATAGGCATAAAAGTTTTTTGAGCTAAAGTATTGATCTTGAAGCGCAAATAAATAATCTGGAAGCTTATAGATATCTTCATTTCTTTTTGCAACTTCAATAAGATCGACAATACCTTTGCTTTTGTAAATATCTTTCATACTTTGGTAAATTCTACGATGTCTAATATCCGTGAATATCTCTGGATCTAGTTCAGACTCTTTCAGCATTTCATCATTTACCATGAGAATAGAGAGTACCTGTTGTTCTAGGAGATAACTTTTGTCAGAATCACAATAATTCATATTCCGGTTGAGCCTTCTTATTTGTCTGATTATTCTTTCCATTTTGGATAGTATAATCATCCTCCCAGCATCTTTGATTAAACCAGGTAGAACCATTCTTTACGAAACGTATTTCTGTATTTGTTGCTTTGATATATTCACAATATGCAATAAGACCTTTCTTCACTTCCTCAAACTTAGCAGGATTCTTCTTTTTCTTGCACTCTCTTTCATAAGACTTAAATGCATTAGTCTTACCTTTTTTGTTAGGATAAAGCTTCCATAATTCTTCAAATTCATCACGAATTCGCACATTGTATTTATATATATCTATCTCTAACTCTATCTCTGGTGTAGGTTTGTCCGGACATTTGTCCTCGCTTTGTCCAATAGCAGCTGTTTTTTGACTTTCTATAGCTGTTCTATATTCTCTTTTTCTATCAGCCTCAGTGCTTGATTTCCCAATATATTTTTGTATATCAAGCATGTAGATAGCACCATTATCAAGGATTTCTATTAGACCCATTTCTTTGAATATGCTTAGTGCTTTTTCTACTGTTCCTACTTGCTGTCTTGTAATGGTAGCAATCATTTGAGCATTGTATGGTATGCGATCATTGAACATCAGCTTACCATTGTCTTTCAGACTTCTAAGATAAAGCTTCAATAGAATATTGCTGTATAAATAGCCATCCTGCATAGATTCAAGAACCAGAATTTCATCAGTTTCAAAGAAGTTTTCCTTGATTCTCATGTAATAATATTTCTTGTTATCAGCCATACCTTATGCCTCTTTTAACAAATCCGGAATATACCATGGTTCTTCATCTTCCCATTTAACCCATGTGAAAGGTCTATTTGAATCGTCAGCTAAACAATTAAAATAAACTTTATCATATAAATCAAAAGTTTTATATAGAGTCCATTTATAAGTACCTCTATTTGGCATATGGGAATATACCATCAGAGTACCATCTTCATCTCTGGCAATATAACCATTTCTATATTCAGGCTTTAAAGCTTTGAGAAATTCTTTTTCGAATGATGTTAATTCTGGCTTTTGCTTTCTTTTCCATATAGAAATTAGACAATCTCCATTTAATGTGTAATTTCCCAAATCTGGTTTAAACACTTCGATTATGTCATATTCTGTGAACTCACAATCTGTCATATCATCGTTGTATTCTTTGAATTCAAAATATCCATATTTGTCAATAAATATGCCATCATCTATAGATATGTGGTCTCTCATAACAAGAGACATGTCACCATTCCTTGTTTTAACCCACATTCCAGTTTTTAAATCATTCAGTTTCATTTCCTTCACCATCTTCTTTCACTGCCCCCTTACCCCCATAGCTTTTTGCTTTCAAACTTACTTTACCGAGAAAATCAATATATAGAAACTGATACAATTTCTCAAAACGCTCTGTGTACGTTGCAATGGTATCTCCCTGCTCGATTGGCATTCTCCGGAGGATTGCGTATAGGCAAGTCAAAATGTCGCTGTAATAGCTCTTATTACGCCACAGCATAGTGTTCGTTTTTTCTGCTACATAAGCTTCCTGTAAAATAAAGCTGTCGTTAT
>SKEY01003141.1_pt1 | contig 15491 bp, 15 predicted proteins | sample 4843871 | NCBI WGS metagenome assembly SKEY01 (sample SAMN11008797, study PRJNA524170) | human gut metagenome | biome: Human fecal sample; material: Feces; isolation source: fecal sample from pouch patient p36 | host: Homo sapiens | place: Israel: Tel-Aviv | collected 2016-12-04 | reverse complement strand
CTTCAGGGCAGGGTGAGATTCCCTACCGGCGGTAAAGCCCGCGAGCCGAGAGGTATGATTCGGTGAGATTCCGAAGCCGACAGTATAGTCTGGATGAGAGAAGACGACGGTACATATAGTTTAAGTTATGAATGCGGTATCGAGGCTCTGAGATGGTAGACCATTTCAGAGCTTCTTTATTTTCACAGATAATTAGTCATGAAGTTGTGACAGAAAGTACCAGTGAACAAAACCCCTGTAGATTATCTGCAGGGGTTTTGTTCTAAGTTCAAGTCGAACGTCCGTGAGACAAATATGCTATTACTCACCACCAAAAAGAGGTGGGAGTCTTCTCGACTGAGATAAAAAGAAAGAAGGAATGTATGTGACAGACCAGAATTATATGAAACGTGCAATAGAACTTGCAAAAAAAGGAGAAGGCTGGACGAATCCCAATCCGATGGTCGGAGCGGTCATCGTAAAGGATGGACGTATTATCGGCGAAGGCTATCATGCCAGATGCGGAGAGTTGCATGCGGAACGAAATGCAATTGCTTCTCTTACTGAATCAGCCGAAGGGGCAACGCTGTACGTTACATTGGAACCATGTTGTCATTATGGAAAGACGCCGCCGTGTACGGAAGCAATTTTAGAGCAGAAGATAAAAAAAGTAGTGATTGGATCCAGAGACCCAAATCCAAAAGTGGCAGGAAAGGGAGCGAAGATATTAAGAGATGCCGGTGTAGCGGTTGTGGAAGATTTTATGAAGGACAAATGCGATGAATTAAATCCAATATTTTTTCATTATATAACGACCAAAACACCATACGTAGTTATGAAGTATGCAATGACGCTGGATGGGAAAATTGCAACAAAGACAGGAGCTTCAAAATGGATCACCCAAGAAGCCGCACGCAGAGAAGTACAGTATATGCGTCATCGGTATATGGGAATCATGGTCGGGATAGGAACGGTACTTGCTGATGATCCAATGCTGAATGTCCGGGTAGAAGGGCTTAAAAGTCCGGTCAGGATTATCTGTGACAGTAAGTTAAGAATTCCACTGGACAGCCAGATTGTAAAAAGTGCGAGGGAGTACCGGACGATTGTAGCCTATGCAGATCTGGAGAATGTAGAGAAGAAAAAAGAAATTTTGCAGACAATGGGAGTGGAAACCATATTTTGTCCGGATATGAAAAAACATGTTAATCTGAAGCATTTGATGGAGTATCTGGGAAAAGAAAATATCGACAGCATTTTACTGGAAGGTGGAGGAACTTTAAATGACAGTGCATTACGAGCCGGAGTTGTCCAGGAGGTGCAGGCATTTATTGCACCAAAAATCTTTGGCGGAGCAGGAAGCCGGACTCCGGTGGATGGAATTGGGATAGAGCTTCCGTCTCAGGCAGCGGTACTAAAGTTCAAAGATATCTGCCAGATTGGAGAAGACCTAAAAATTACCTGTCAGGTCTTAAGAAAAGAACAGGAGGAATTATGTTTACAGGAATTGTAGAAGAAGTGGGAAAAGTCCGTTATATTCAGTTGAATGGGAATTCAGGGGTATTGGCGGTGAAGGCAGCAAAAGTACTGGAAGGTACGAAAATCGGAGACAGTATTGCGGTAAATGGAGTATGTCTGACAGTCACTTCCCTGCAGCCTGACGGATTTACGGCAGATGTCATGGCAGAGACGATCAGAAGGAGCAGTCTTGGAAATTGTAAGATTGGAAGTTATGTAAATCTTGAACGGGCAATGGCAGCGGATGGAAGATTCGGAGGCCATATTGTGAGCGGTCATATTGACGGAACAGGAGTTATCAGGTCAATGATCCAAGAGGAAAATGCAGTCTGGGTATCCATTAAAACTTCACAGCGGATATTAGATCTGATCGTGGAAAAGGGGTCTGTCTGCATCGATGGAATCAGCCTGACGGTTGCGAAGGTAGACGATGAAGGGTTTCAGGTATCAATCATTCCACATACAGGGGAAGAGACGATACTTCTGAAAAAAGCATCCGGAGATCTTGTGAATCTGGAAAATGACATCATCGGGAAATATGTAGAAAAATTAATGGGGATTGGAAAAAAAGAAGAGTCCAAATTGGAACATGAGAAAAAGACAGGAATTACAATGGAGTTTCTGGAAGAATTTGGATTTTAAATATACAGCAACAAAAAAAGAATAACGGAGGAAGAACAGATGGAACAAAAGTATCAATATAATACAGTAGAAGAGGCAATCCGGGATTTACAAGATGGAAAGATCATCCTTGTTACAGATGACCCGGACAGAGAAAATGAAGGAGACATGATCTGTGCTGCTCAGTTTGCGACCCAGGAAAATATTAATTTTATGGCAACGCATGCAAAGGGACTGATCTGTACGCCGATGAGCGCAGAACTGGCAGCAAAGCTTAATTTTCCACAGATGGTTTCAGAAAATACCGATAATCATGAAACAGCATTTACGGTATCGATTGATCACGTAGATACAACAACCGGTATATCGGCAGCAGAACGTGCATATACGATGAGGAAATGTGTGGATGATACATCAAGACCAGAAGATTTCAGAAGACCGGGCCATGTATTCCCGTTGGTGGCAAAAAAAGGCGGTGTACTTGTGCGTAACGGTCACACAGAGGCAACGACAGATCTTGTAAGACTGGCGGGACTGAAAGAATGTGGTGTATGTTGTGAAATCATGAAAGAAGACGGAACGATGATGCGTACATCAGAACTCTGGGAGCTGGCTCGTAAGTATCATCTTACATTTATCACAATCAAAGATTTGCAGGATTATTTAAGAATTCATGAAAAGCATGTAAAAGAAGAGGCGGTGGCAGAGCTTCCAACACAGTATGGAGAATTTAAGATTCATGGATATGTGAATGACATTACAGGAGAGCATCATCTTGCTTTGGTAAAAGGAGAAATCGGGGAAGGAGAAAATGTACTTTGCAGAGTCCATTCAGAATGCCTGACCGGAGATGCTTTTGGTTCTCTTCGCTGTGACTGTGGATTGCAGCTCCAGACGGCAATGCGCCAGGTGGAGGAAGAGGGAAGAGGAATCATTCTCTACATGAGACAGGAAGGAAGAGGAATCGGACTGATCAATAAGATCAAAGCATATGAACTTCAGGAACGTGGATATGATACAGTCGAGGCAAATGTTCAACTGGGATTTGCACCAGATCTCAGAGAGTACTGGGTCGGAGCTCAGATTTTATCAGACCTGGGCGTGAAATCCTTAAGACTTCTTACCAATAACCCGGATAAAGTCTATGGGCTTCAGGATTTCGGACTGGAAATTAAGGAAAGAGTACCATTAGAGATCCAGCCACAAAAATATGATCTGAATTATATGAAAACAAAACAGGAAAAAATGGGACACATTTTCAAAGAAATACAATTATAAAAAAGAATGCAGGAGGAAGAAGAACATGAAACAGATTCAGGTAATTGAAGGAAAAGTAGTAGCACCAGAGGGAATGAAAGTCGGAATCGTAGCAGCCAGATTTAATGAAATTATTGTCAATAAGTTATTAGGCGGAGCTGTTGACGGACTTGTGAGACATGGTGTAGAAGAAGAAAATATTACAGCAGCATGGGTGCCGGGAGCATTTGAAATACCAATCACAGCGCAGAAAATGGCGCAGTCAGGAAAGTACGATGCAGTCATCTGCGTAGGTGCAGTTATTCGTGGAGATACATCTCATTATGATCTGGTATGTAACGAATCAGCAAAAGGAATTGCACAGATCGAGCTTGCAACAGGTATTCCTGTTTTATTTGGAATCATTACAACAGAAAATATTGAACAGGCCATTGCACGTGCCGGAAGTAAAGCTGGCAATAAAGGTTATGACTGTGCGTTATCAGCAATTGAGATGGTGAATCTGATAAAACAGTTATAAAATTTGACTTTTATTCTTATACAAAGTAAAATAAACTATGTATGTCTTTTTAAGGATATACATAGTTTATTTGTTTATTGGAGAATGAAAATGTTTGAAAAGAATAAAGAAAAGATGAAGGAAAAAATGGAGCCGGATAAAGTGCTTCGTTTTGCGATTGTTGCAGTAATCCTCTTGTTTTTGATCGGTGCGCTGATTATTGGAACGCGAATGATGAATCCGCGAGTAGATGCAACAGAAGGAGTAAAGAAACTGACAGAACTGGAAGATGCCAATGTTCAGAAGATTGATGCCAAGATTCAGGAATTAGAGCAGACAGAAGCAGATGAGGCGGCAGCGTGGAAAGCAAAGTCTGCAAAAGAAAAGATGGATGGCTGCATTGTGCTTGGCGACAGTACTGCACTTGGCTTCAGACAGAATGACATCTTGAGTAAGTCGCAGGTGAAGTCAAAGGATGGAGCAACGGTCAGCGATGCGGAAGGTTCCGGATTAAATGAGCTTTTGACAGCCGTAACAGAAGCAGAGACTGCACCACAGAAGCTTATCCTCTGTATCGGAAGAGGAGATGTAGCAGTCAGTGGAGAGACAGCGGATGCATTTGCAACGAATTACAAAAGCTTTGTTGAGCAGGTGAAAGCAGCATTGCCGGATACGAAAGTTTATGTATGCAGTATTCCGGCATACCTGTCACTGACAAGTACAGGTGATGCGACAGGTTCAGCCGATTCAGATACTGATTCAGATTCAGATGCTAAAGATAAAACTGACAACTCGGATTTTAAGAGCAGTACAGATTCTAAGAGCAATAGTGATAGTGATACATCATCAGATGATAGTAGTTTGTCCAAGATGAGTACCGCGCTGGATGTAACTTCATACAATGAAGCTTTGAAGGCTCTTTGTAAGGAAGAAAAAGTGAAATATGTAGACACAACAGATCTTACGGACGCTTCTTATTATGGAGAGGACGGAAGTACAATGACAAAAGCCTATTATGAGGCTTGTATTAATAAAATTCTGGAGGCAGCGTTTAGAAATTATGTTATTCAATAGTATCGCATTTATATGTGTATTTTTACCAGTTATTTTCATATTGTATTATCTGCTTCCGGGAAAGATAAAAGACATTGCCCTGGTTGCAGGGGGAGCAGTTTTTTTTGCATGGGGAGCCCCGGTCAATCTGGTCGTTCTGGCGTTTTTTATATTGTTTAATTATGCTGTGGGAATTCAGATGGAAGGCTACATGCGAAGAAGAAGGAGTACGGAGCAGTTATTTGCTGGAAGCATACTGATCAATATTATAGTATATGTGTTCTTTGCATTTATCGGACAACGCGTGGGCTTTATTTCGGAAGTGCCGGTCGGAATAGGAATCTGCATCTTACAGGTGCTTTCTTATCTGATTGAGATTCACCGGGGAAATGTAAAGGCTCAGAAAAGTATTCTGGATTTTGCTGTTTACATAGCAATGTTTCCGTTGTTCCTGGCAGGACCGGTCGTAAAATATCCGCAGATCCGAAAGGAATTAAAAACTCGCAAATTGTCCTGGGCAAAGGCTGGCGAAGGAATTACTTTATTTGTATGTGGTTTTGCAAAGAAAGTTATCATTGCAGATTACCTGGCAGATTCATTCACCAAGATCATGTCGTTGAAGGCAGGCGAGGTGTCTGTGTTTGGTGCATGGCTGGGATGTGCGATCTTCATGTTCCAGATTTACTTTGCGTTCAGTGGATACTGTGATATGGCAGTGGGACTTTGCAGAATGCTTGGATTTGATGTGAAGAAAAATTTCCGCTATCCATATGTAGCACGTAACATAACAACATTTGTACGCCGTTTTAACAGCTCTGTTTTTGCATGGTTCTGGGATTACATCTGTGAACCACTCTGGGGCGGCTGGCTTGGAACACTTGTATCCGGAATTCTGATGGGACTTTGGTATGCAGGTATGTGGAAGAATGCACCGTGGCAGGTAACGGTCACAGGTGGATTGCTCTGGGGTATCTACCTTGCGTTCTGGCAGATCGTGGAGCGTTATGCATTGCCATTTTTAAAGAGATTACCACCTGTGCTGGGGCAGATTTATACATGGTTTTTTACAGCACTTGGCTGGGTATTTTTCTTTGGTAAAACACCGGCAGCGTCATTTGGTTATCTGAAAGTGATGTTTGGATTTGGCGGAGGCGATGTGGTTGGTATCATGGGAAGATATCTTTTCCTTGGAAATGTGTTCGTTCTTGTAGTGGCATTTCTTGCAAGTACACCACTTCCGAATCTTATCTGGAAGAAGATTCTGGTATTTGGAAAGAAAGATAAAAAAGAAAAGAATAAAAAACGTCTGGAGCGAGGCAGAAGTGCAGTATTTGTATTCGCAGCCGTGATCGTGATCCTGTGTCTTGTGAATGTGACAGGAGCAGGAAGGACATTTTTCAAAGAGACGATGAAAGATACCCAGGCGAAACTGGATACAGTTCTTGGAAGACGGGACGTGAACGATGTGTACCGAGGAAAGAACCAGCATCTTTTGGCAGATATTAACAAGCTGGACGAAAAGAAGGTTCAGGCAAATGTGGACGCGATCACAGCGCTTGCCGAGGATTATTCCGATGTGCCGATGTATATGGCACTGATTCCGGACGCTGCAAATGTATGGGCAGATAAGCTGCCTTCTTATGCGCCGGTGGAAGATCAGACAGTGCAGATCGCACAGATCCAGAGCATGCTTGGAGACAGTGTGAACTGGATTGACGCACAAAGTGTTCTAAATGCGAATAAAGATAAGGAAATTTATTACCACACAGATTCCCGCTGGACAACGCTTGGAGCTAGTCTTGTATGGCAGCAGATTGCTTCAGATCTGGGGCTTGACACTTCGAAAGCACCGGCTTTAAAACCTTATGTAGTGACCGGTGATTTCAGCGGAAATCTTTCCCGAACAAGTGGATTTGAAAGCGGATACCGTGAACCGATATACGCATATTTAACGGAAAATGCTTCCGATAACACGCAGATGGTGGCAAGCTATGAATCTGAGGGCATAAAGACAGCAGAGCTTTATGACCGTACAAAACTGGACGAACCTGATGCGTATGAAGTATTTCTCGGTGGAGATTATGATAAAATAGATATCCGCACGACAGCAGACAGCACGGACCGGCTGCTTCTGGTGAAGGATTCCTTTGCAGATTGTATGATTCCATTTTTAATTCCATATTACAGGGAGATCATCGTGGTAGATGCAGATTATTATCAGAAGCATGTGTCGGATCTGTTAGATAAGAATAAAATTACAAGTGTGTTGTTTTTGTACGATTGCAATCATTTTGTACAGGATGACAAGCTGAGTAGTATTTTGACAACGGATAAGGCAGAATAGGAACTGCAAAGTAATTGGAGTGTTAGTAAATGATAAGATTAAATAAATACCTCAGTGAGGCAGGTATCTGCTCCAGAAGAGAGGCAGACCGTCTCATAGAGGCGGGACGTGTGACGGTGGATGGCGTACGGGCTGTACCGGGCATGAAAGTGTCAGAGGAGCAGAAAATCTGTGTCGGGAAAAAAGTGATCCAGGGTGCAGAACAGAAGGTTGTTCTGGCAGTCAACAAACCGGCAGGTATCGTGTGTACCGGGGATATGAAAGTGAAAAATAATATCATACGTTTCCTGCATTATCCGGTGCGGGTGACCTATGCAGGAAGACTGGATAAAGATTCGGAAGGCCTTCTTATTATGACAAATGACGGAGAACTGATCAACAGTATGATGCGGGCGAGATATCATCATGAAAAGGAATATCATGTCCGCGTGGATAAAGAAATCACTTCAGAATTTGTGCGGCAGATGTCAGAGGGGGTGCACATACAGGACGTGGAAAAGAACCTGGATGCGGTAACAAGACCGTGTGAGGTAAAGCAGATTGGAAAGTACACATTTTCCATTATTCTGACACAGGGGCTGAACCGTCAGATCCGGAGAATGTGCGAAGCACTTGGATATAAAGTGACAAAGCTTGTAAGAACAAGAATTATGAATGTAGAACTGGGAAGCTTAAAGAGTGGAGCAGTGCGAAAAATAGAAGGACAGGAGTTAAAGAAGCTATATGAACAGGCAGGAACGCATGAAGGAACTGGTGGAGCTTTTGAATAAAGCATCAAAAGCATACTATCAAGACGCAGAAGAAATCATGAGCAATTATGAGTACGACAAGCTTTATGATGAACTTCAGGAACTGGAGCGTGAGCTTGGGATCACACTTTCCAATAGTCCGACGGTGCGAGTCGGATATGAAGTGGTCAGTGAACTCCCAAAAGAACGGCATGAAAGCCCAATGCTTTCTTTGGACAAGACGAAAGATGTAGAGGGATTAAAGAATTTTGTGGGAGATCAGAAGGCACTGATGTCCTGGAAAATGGACGGACTTACCATTGTTCTGACTTACCGGGACGGACATCTTTTTAAGGCAGTCACCCGTGGAAATGGAGAAGTAGGCGAGGTCATCACAAACAATGCAAAAGTCTTTAAAAATGTACCGCTTCAGATCAGCTATCAAGGTGAGCTGATACTGCGCGGTGAAGCAGTGATCGGCTATAAAGATTTTGAGAAGATCAACGAACAGATTCAGGAAGCAGAAGCTAAATATAAAAATCCGCGTAATCTCTGTAGCGGTTCTGTACGTCAGCTGAACAGTGAGATTACAGCAAAAAGAAATGTAAAATTCTATGCATTTACACTGGTCAGTGCAAAAGATGTGGATTTCCATAATTCCAGAGCCTGTCAGATGGAATGGCTGAAAGAGCAGGGATTTGAAGTAGTAGAATACCACGAAGTAATAAGAGACACAGTAGAGGCGGAAGTTATTAAATTTTCAGAAAAAATTGCCGAGAACGATTTCCCGTCCGACGGACTTGTGTTAGTATAAGATGATATAGCGTATGGAAGATCACTGGGGCGGACGTCTAAGTTTCCACGAGATTCATTTGCATTTAAATGGGCTGATGAGATCCGCCAGACAAAGCTTCTGGAGATTGAGTGGAGTCCATCTAGAACAGGACTCATCAATCCGGTCGCTATCTTTGAACCGGTGGAGCTGGAGGGAACGACAGTGAGCCGTGCTAGTGTCCATAACATCAGTATTATGGAAGAATTGGAACTTGGTGTGGGGGATGAGATTGAAGTTTATAAGGCGAATATGATCATTCCGCAGATTGCACAGAATCTGACAAGAAGTGGTGTGAAAGATATTCCAAAAGTCTGTCCGGTCTGTGGCGGCAAGACAGAGATTCGCCAGGTCAGCAATGCAAAAGCACTGTATTGTACCAATCCGGAATGTCAGGCAAAGCATGTCAAAGCATTTGCACTCTTTGCGAGCCGTGATGCTTTGAATATTGAAGGTTTGTCAGAGGCAACGCTGGAGAAGTTCATTGACCGTGGATTTATAAAGGAATTCACAGACATTTTCCATTTGGATAAATGGCAGGAAGAGATTCAGACGATGGAAGGTTTTGGAGAAAAATCCTACAAGAACCTGATTGCAAATGTGGAGAAAGCAAAAGTGACGACACTTCCGAAAGTTATCTATGCACTTGGAATTCCGGGAATTGGTCTTGCAAATGCGAAGGTCATCTGCAGAGAATTTTCCGGTGATGTGGATCGTATGATTCATGCTACTGCAGAAGAACTTGCAGAGATTCAGGGAGTAGGCGAAGTACTTGCCGGTGCATTTGTAACTTATTTTCAGGATGAGAAGCATGTAGAAAGTTTGAAGAGACTGCTTAAAGAGCTTGAGATTCCAAAGGAAGAAGAATCAGAGAGTCAACAGATCTTTGCCGGAGTGAACTTTGTTATTACCGGAAGTGTGGAACACTTTGCAAACAGGGGAGAGGTCAAGGAACTGATTGAGAGCCTGGGTGGAAAAGTTACGGGATCTGTTACTTCCAAAACAAATTATCTCATTAATAATGATGTGACATCGACTTCCTCAAAGAATAAAAAAGCAAACGAACTGGGAGTTCCGATTATTTCGGAGGAGCAGTTCATTAAGATGGTAGAGGAACAAAAGTAGGAAAGAAGGGAAAGAACCATGTCTGAACAGGATTATGTAGATACAATTGATAACAACGATAATAATAGCAATGACAATCATAACGATGATGAATATGAGAAAGTCTGCTTTGTCTGCCACAGACCAGAGAGTGTGGCTGGAAAGATGATCAATCTTCCGAACAATATGTGTGTGTGCAATGACTGTATGCAAAAGAGTTTTGATGCTATGAATAATATGAACTTCGGTGGTGCGATTGATTATAGCCAGCTTATGAATATGCCGGGAGTTCAGTTCTTAAATATTGATGATATGAGCCAGCAGATTCCAAAGCAGCAGCGCGTGAAGAAGAAAAAAGAAGGCGAGGAGGCAACGCCGCTCGTTGACATTCATAATCTTCCGGCACCGCATAAGATCAAGGCGAGTCTGGACGAGTATGTAGTGGGACAGGAATATGCCAAGAAAGTGATGTCTGTTGCTGTATACAATCATTACAAGCGTGTGGCAACGGATTCCATGGACGATATTGAAATCGAGAAATCTAACATGCTGATGATTGGACCTACAGGTTCCGGTAAGACCTATCTTGTCAAGACGCTGGCAAGAATTTTGGATGTGCCGCTTGCGATTACAGATGCCACATCTCTGACGGAAGCAGGTTACATTGGAGATGATATCGAAAGCGTTGTATCCAAGCTTCTGGCAGCAGCGGATAACGATGTGGAAAAAGCAGAACAGGGAATTATTTTTATTGATGAAATTGATAAGATTGCCAAGAAGAAAAATGCAAGTCAGCGTGATGTCAGCGGAGAGTCCGTACAGCAGGGAATGCTGAAGCTTTTAGAAGGAAGCGAAGTGGAAGTTCCGGTTGGAGCTAACAGTAAAAATGCGATGGTTCCGCTCACAACAGTCAATACAAAGAACATTTTATTTATCTGTGGAGGAGCATTTCCGGATTTGGACGGCATCATCAAAGAGAGACTTACAAAGCAGTCTGCAATTGGATTTGGCGCAGATCTGAAAGATAAATATGATCATGATAAGAAGATTCTTGAGAAGGTAACAACAGAAGATCTTAGAAACTTTGGCATGATTCCGGAGTTCCTGGGACGACTTCCGGTAGTCTTTACATTACAGGGACTGACAGAAGATATGTATGTGAAGATCTTGGAGGAGCCAAAGAATGCAATTCTGAAGCAGTATCAGAAACTTCTTGCACTGGATGAAGTGAAGCTCGATTTCACAGAAGGTGCATTACGTGCAATTGCGAAAAAGGCGATGGAGAAGGATACAGGAGCAAGAGCCCTTCGTGCGATTATCGAAGAATTTATGCTGGATATCATGTATGAAATCCCGAAAGATGACAGCATCGGTCAAGTGACGATCACACAGGAGTACATAGAAAATACTGGTGGTCCGATTATCACGCTGAGAGGGCAGGAAGTACCGAGATTAGAAAGTCAGGCATAGATAGTAAGGCAGTTATAAAAATATAGAAGATAATGCCAAATAATAAAATTAGAAAACATCTCATATACATATGAAAAGTATACGAGGTGTTTTCTTTTTTATGAATGATAGTTGTGGAGAAATAAATACGTTGCTAAAGACACAAAAAAATACAAAAAGCAATGTTTTGAAGGAGAGAGTGATAGCAACACAGCAGAAGGAGGAAGAGACAGAAGATACTTCATGCCGTGAAAAAATCCTCTCTCAGGATTTTCGGGATTTTATTATCCCGAATTACCGGTTAGATCAGGAACTGGTCTATCCCAAGAGCCAGATTTGTGTGCAGAGCCTTGGCTTTGGCTATCGTGTAGCATATGTGGATCAAAGTCTAGGGGAAGAACTAAGCATTGCGGCTTATGGTTATAACAGCATTCCAAATTGCTATGCACTGTTGGATATGGAAGCTATGAATGAGACAGGAATCAGTGTGCTTCAGAATTACCCGGGTCTTAATCTTCGAGGAAAAGGAATTATGATTGGATTTTTGGATACAGGAATAGACTATGAAAATGAAATCTTTCGAAACATAGATGGAAGCAGTCGAATCACGGCGATATGGGATCAGACTGACCAGAACGGTCAGCCGCCGGATTCATTTACATATGGAAGTGAGTATACGAATGATCAGATTGATCAGGCACTGAAAAGTGACAATCCAAAGGAAATTGTGCCAGTAAGCGATGAAAATGGACATGGTACATTTTTAGCAAGTGTGGCAGCAGGTGGAGAAAATATCCAGGAAGGTTTTACCGGGGCGGCATCAGAGGCTGAAATTGCAGTAGTGAAATTAAAAGAAGCGAAAGATTATCTGCGAAAATTTTATGGAATACGACAGAAGACGGTGTGTTATCAGGAGACAGATATTATGCAGGGACTTCGGTATCTGCATCTTCTGGCGCTGAAAAATCAGAAGCCCCTTGTTATGTGCGTGGCTCTTGGAACGAATCTTGGCGGACATAATGGAATGTCCAGTTTGTCGCAGATTCTCGGAAGCTATTCCAGACTGGTAGATCGATGCGTGGTTATCGGAGGAGGAAATGAGGCAAATGAACGACATCATTTTCAGGGACAACTGAATCAGGTAGGAGAGGTTCAGGAAGTGGAAATGCGTGTCGAAAGTGGAAATACGGGATTTGTAGCAGAATTATGGGGGACCATTCCAAATATCGTGACAGCGTATCTTATATCTCCATCTGGGGAGAGAAGTCCGGTGATTTCCATTCGGCAGGGAAGTCGCTATCAGCTTACATTTCCCTTTGAGCAGACGGTTGTGGATGTGGAATACCGGTTGTTTTTGCGGGACGGAAGATCCCAGCTTTTGTTTTTGAAATTCGATCATCCGGCACAGGGTATCTGGAAGATAGGAGTACAGTCGCTGGGGCGTGCAGATGGAGAGTTTCACATCTGGCTTCCGGTGCGGGAATTTCTCGATGGAAATGTATATTTTTTGGAGGCAAGTCCGGACGTGACATTGACAGAGCCTGCGAATACCGATGATTCGATCACGGTTGCTTATTACGGGGGAGCAGATAAGAGTGTTGATATTAATTCTGGCAGAGGTTATACTAGAGACAAAAGAATCAAACCTGATTTTGCAGTTCCAGGAGTCCAGATTTTGGGAGCAGGGGTAAATGGAACATTTGTAAGGCGAAGCGGTTCCAGTGTGGCAACTGGAATTACAGCCGGAGCCTGTGCGATGATTATGGAATGGATTTTGAACCAGCCGATTCCGGCAGGAGTTACCACAAGTCAGGTGGCAAATATTATCATATTAGGAGCACAGCAGAACACATTTTCAGAATTCCCGAACCGACAGTGGGGCTATGGAACGATGGACCTGTATCAATCGCTGGACAGATTGAGAAGATTATAACAGATGGGAGAGGTACAATATGGCAGACTTTTTTGAGCAGTTAGGAAAGAAAATTTCAGACGTAGCAGAGGACTTTGGAAAGAAGACGGAAGATACCCTGGAAGTGCAGCGTATCAAAAGCCAGATTCGTTCTCTGGATCGTGCCAATGAAAGGGATTACATCGAAATCGGAAAGAAGATTTATGAAAAATTCAAAGCAGGAGAAGTGGCGGACTTAGAGTACATTGCCCTGTGCGAATCAATCGAAAAGAGAGAGGAAGAAGCAGTACAGTGCCAGGAGGAGATACGCAAGATTCAGGAGGTATAGCAGATGTTATTGATGGCAGTAGGAGGACTTCTCGTTGTGCTGGTGTGCGTGGACATGGGCATTAAGCAGTACATCGAGGAGAATTTTGAAGAAGAGGAAGAACGGGAGACAATTCTGGACAAAGTTGTGCTCCGGAAGGTTTATAATAAAGGCTTCTGTTTTAATACACTGGATAAGAAGCCGGAGCTGGTGAGAAAGACATCTGGTATCTTGTGTGCCGGGCTTGCAATTTATGATGCATGGCTCTTTCTCAAAAAAGGAAAATGGCTCAGAAAATTCGGCATGGTATTTTTGACAGCCGGTGCAATCAGTAATACCTATGACAGACTGATTCGTGGAAAAGTCATTGATTATATCGGAATCCAGTGGAAAAACAGCAGATTTCGCAGACTCACCGCGAACCTGGCAGATGTGTATGTAGTAATCGGGGCAGCAGTGACAGGTGTAGCGAAGATATTCCGAAGATAGAAAAAGCATTCTTAAATAAAAATAGTGTGTAGGTCATTGCAAAGATAATCTACACACTATTTTTTATGATTATTTTAATTATGGTTTCAAGAATTATTTCTTATTGCTCTTTACTTCCTGAAGCTTCATAGCGCGAACCTTAAGTGGCAGTCCGAACAGATTGATAAATCCGTCAGCGTCGTGGTGGTCATAAAGGTCACCAGTTGTGAAGCTTGCAAGAGACTCATTGTAAAGTGAGTACGGTGAAGTTGTTCCGGCTTTGATGATGTTACCTTTGTAAAGTTTGAATTTCACTTCTCCTGTTACGTACTCCTGAGTGGACTCAACAAATGCCTGGATTGCCTCGCGAAGTGGTGTAAACCATTTTCCTTCATAAACAACCTGAGAAAGTTTATTTCCCATATCTTTCTTAACTTCTGTTGTAGCACGGTCAAGAACTAACTCCTCTAACTGCTGATGTGCCTCGTAAAGGATTGTTCCACCAGGTGTCTCATATACACCACGGGATTTCATACCTACAACACGGTTCTCTACGATGTCGCAAATACCGATTCCGTGCTTGGCACCGAGCTCATTAAGTTTCATGATGATCTCAGATACTTTCATCTGCTGTCCGTTTATACTTGTCGGTACACCTTTTTCAAATGTCATGGTTACATATTCACCTGCATCTGGAGCTTTTTCTGGTGTAACACCAAGTACGAGCAGATGCTCATAGTTTGGCTCACAGGAAGGATCCTCAAGCTCAAGACCTTCATGGCTGATGTGCCATAAGTTACGGTCACGGCTGTAGCTGTGGCTGGCATCAAATGGAAGGTCGATACCATGTGCTTTACAGTAAGCAATCTCATCCTCACGGGATTCCATCTTCCAGAGGTCTGTCATTCTCCAAGGAGCAATGATCTTGATGTCTGGAGCAAGAGCTGTGATACCAAGCTCGAAACGAATCTGGTCATTTCCCTTACCAGTAGCACCGTGGCAGATTGCTACCGCACCTTCTTTTCTTGCAATTTCAACTAATTTCTTAGCAATTGCCGGACGAGCCATAGCTGTTCCGAGTAAATATTTATTCTCATATACTGCATGAGCCTTTACACAAGGCATGATGTAGTTGTCGCAGAAATCATCAATGATATCCTCGATGTATAATTTGGAAGCACCAGCCATCTTTGCTCTTTCTTCCAGACCATCTAACTCCTCGCCCTGTCCACAGTTAATGCAGCAGCAGATTACATCATAGCCAAATGTCTCTTTTAACCACGGAATAACAGCAGTTGTGTCCAGTCCGCCTGAATATGCTAATACGACTTTTTCTTTCATTTTCGAAATCCTCCTAATGTATCATTTACTTTCTATTTTAATAAGAAAATATCTTATTTGCAATCGCAAATCATACTAT
>SKEY01003139.1_pt1 | contig 15504 bp, 14 predicted proteins | sample 4843871 | NCBI WGS metagenome assembly SKEY01 (sample SAMN11008797, study PRJNA524170) | human gut metagenome | biome: Human fecal sample; material: Feces; isolation source: fecal sample from pouch patient p36 | host: Homo sapiens | place: Israel: Tel-Aviv | collected 2016-12-04 | reverse complement strand
GCGTAAATCCTGCTTTTTCCAAAGAATATTTAATCTCTTTGGAAGTATAAATTTTCATTCCTTTTATAATCTCTGTCCATTTTTTATCTTTGTCATTTTCGCCATTTGACTCATTACAAACCATAAAAATTCCACCTTTTTTTAGCACTCTATATATCTGGCTAAAACTTTGGTCAATATCAGACCAAAAATATATTGTTTCAAAAGCAGTTGCTAAGTCAAAGGTTTCATTGGCAAAAGGAAGTTCCTGCACATTTCCTTGCAGAATTTCACAATGCTTTCTTTCTACTGCAAATTTATTAACTTTTTTTGATTTTCTAACACTAACCTCTGAATAATCAATGCCAAAAACTTTACCCTTTGGACTTTTTTCTAATAGTTTTTTTATATTTGCACCACCACCGCAACCAACGTCTAATGATATATCGTTCTTATTAATTTTTATATGCTTCAATCCCCATTCTGCCATAGGAGAATGACCTATATTCATCATATTAACCATAAGGCTTCCGCCAAGTCCTTTAGGTTTACAAGTGTTTTGAAAAAAAGACATAATTACACCTCTCCTTACATCAATCAAGTTAGCTTTGACTAATTCATTCTATCATTATTATAAAATTCGTGCAATAAAGTCTTAAAATAATTGCAGAAATGAGATAGTGTATTTACGCAGGTTTTCTCAATTTAGTATCTGTTTTCAAGTCAAAGAGGGTAGACAAAAAATATTATCTGCCTACCCTCTTTTTCATCTTATAAGCGTTACATTACTATGCGTAGATAATTTCTGCATTGACGATTTCTCTTGCTCTTGCCTGTATCTCGTTTATTCTGCCAACCCACAACATCGGGCGTTCTGTTTTGAGCTGTTCAGTAACGCCCTCCTTATCAGCCATTTGCTCAACCAATCGAAACATCATCTCCGTTGCCTGTTCGTCAATATCAGCAAGATAACTGTTCAATCTGCCACTTGTGAGTAGCGTGATGTAAACTGCTTTCTTGCATTCCTGTAAATAGCGTTTGTGTCGCTGTCCCCATAAGCCGATAGGCTTGTTTTCTTTTTCGGTTGGTAAAGTAAGGCAAGGAATATAATAATCCCCCTGCAATTCATACCAAAGTCCGTTGCTTTCATCGTAAATATATTTCTCCATAGTGTTATCCTCCAAAATAATCTATTCGCACATACATCACAGTTTCCCGATTACCACACTTTGTTATATTGTGTTATCAGATTTTTCTGCCCTTGATTTTGCCCTTATGATTGTGCAGAACAAGGATAACATTGTGTGAAATCATATAAAGGGATAAGGTGGACTGATTGCGATAAATCCTTTATTTTCAAGGATTTCGGAGGATTTTATTAAAACTCTATGAGGTGCGATAAACACCTGTGAAATTATGAATTTCTAATTTGGATTTGATCTATTCTATAATCAATATAATCTTGAGCTATCTCCTCTCTTAATGACCATATTTTTTTATATAACTTTGAATTTTCCTTGCCTCCATCCTCCCATTCTTTATAAATCGACTTATATTTTTCATATTTTTCATTTATAGCTTTATTATCACTACTGAAACTTTGACGCATAATCTGTTTTTGTATATGGTATTGGTATTTGACAGAGGTAGTCATTTCTAAATGCTCTTTAATCAGAGCATCGCAAAAGGCATTGTTTTCTTCATTATCCGGCAAATTTAATTTTTCATATTGTGTAGTTATATATTCGATTTCCTTATTTTCTTCCGACTCGCTTAGTGAAAAGCTATCAGCCTCTGCCAATTGAACAATCGCCTTTTGCTCAATAGCCTTTTCAAGCGGTTTATTTGTATGGCTTGAATATTGAATTAAGCACAGTTCTTTGTTTGTAATATCAACATCATTAACGGCAGCAACAACTTTTCTGTCTGAATTCAAATACTCATAGCGAATACTTTCAAGCGTATACTTATCCGATGAATTATTGTGAACTATGAAATAAACGCCTAAAATAATACTAACAAAGCAAAGCAGAACAAGTACTACAATTATTATTTTTCTCTTCATTGATAAATGCCCTCCACGATCTAGTAAGAAACAACTGTTATGGTTGCCTGGTCAACACTTTGATTTTCGTTCCAAACAGTTTTTACAATATAATTATCGCCAATACTTTCAAAATTTTTTGCACGTCCACAATAATGCAAATCCTTCAAATCTTTTTCTTTATAAATAAAAATATAAAATTGTTTGTGATTTTTTTGTATAAAAATCCTTTATTATACTCCAATAGTAACATAAGCAATAGCCGTTGGTCAATATGAATAATGACAGCGTGCTATAAATATCGGTTTTGTTTATTTTATATTAAATAAAATGTTGAATTAGTTTATATACATAAGACAATATAAGCTGTTTCTTATTGATGATTAATCACAATAATAGAAGTATCAATTAATCAAATTAGATATCATCCGAGCAAATAAACAAAAGAACAGTTGCTCTTATGATTATGATATAGTGCTATGGCTCGCTTGAGAAGAGATATATCGGCCGAATTGGTTGCCGAAAGAGCGAATATTAGCAGAGCAACTCTTTGGAATATTGAAAAAGGCAGTCCGTCTGTTGCAATAGGAAATTATGCTGCCGTTCTTCACGCACTTAATAATATGGACAGAGATTTACTAAAAGTTGCAAAAGATGATGAGTTTGGAAGAAAGCTTCAAGATTTGAATATTTCAACTAAAAAAGGGCTTCAAACAAGGAGAAATAAATTATGGAAATTTATGTTTATGAATGTTTCAGTTCTTCCGAGTCAAGATTCATGGGCACTTTGTTTCAATAGAATATATGAGACCGGCATTCAGTTTGAATCCGATTGAATAATTACTTTTTATATTCTTCGTCACTAAATGATGCACTACCCTGCTGTAAAAGATAATGCAGATTTAGAGTTTCTTAATACACCTCATTGTAAGGTTCGCAATTCATCATACGAATTTGCGGTTCTAAGCAAAAATAAAATTCTGAGAGATTTTTGAGAGACGCAAAGTCTGAAAAATGGTTTAAATAGGCGGTTTTCAAAAAAGATTGCGAGCCTCTGACTCCGTCATTTAAGGTTCGAATCCTTATTACGAGCAGAGCGAGTAACAAGGTTATCGGGACCCATTCAAAATCTGTGATTTTGTAAATGGGTGATGTTCTTATTACGGGTTTATAATGCAAATAAACCCGTAACATCGTTCTGTCAAGTCTTTAAGTTTGAATTGATGGGCAGACAAACAGATTGACTTTCTGTCTGCTTTTTGATACAATTTAGTTAGTTGTTGCTAACTTGATTGTATCATACTTATAAACGGATAAACGAACTTTTTTCAACATTTATCAAGATTCACGGCTGCTGTTTGAAATAGAAAACTACCGGGGGGCGAAGATGTGGCGACGACGCTTTTTCATGAAGCTGGCGGACTTCCCTTTCCACAACAGATGGACGAGCGAGGAATACCTGTGTTTCCTGCGGCAAAACGGCTGGACGGTGCGGCAAAGCGCTGTGCTGAAAGCCTAGTTCCCTCTAACCTATGCCGAGTGTGTAAAATTGGAGGTGCGATATGTCATTCTTTGAAAATACCCGCAAGCCCATAGGCTTTGGCGGGAAAATTATGGTCGCCATGATGAATGTCGGGCACAGCGCCGTGGCCCGGTGGGGGCTTCAATTTCTGAATGCTGCGCCGGACGCCAAGGTGCTGGACTGCGGCTGCGGCGGCGGTGCGAACATCAAGAGACTTCTAAAAAAATGTCCGCAGGGCATCGTGAAGGGCATCGACTATTCGCCCGTCAGCGTGGAGAAATCCAAAAAGGTCAACGAAGCCGCCATCGCGGAGGGTCGCTGTGCCGTTCTGCAGGGCAGCGTAGCGGATATGATCTTCGCAGATGACTGGTTCAATGCCGTCACAGCCTTTGAGACCGTCTATTTCTGGCCCGATCTGCCGCAGTGCTTCCGGGAGGTTTACCGGGTGCTGAAGCCCGGCGGGACATTTCACATCTGCAACGAAAGCAACGGTGATACGGACAAGGATGAGAAGTGGACGGAGATCATCGGCGGCATGACCATCTACAAAGACATGGAATTAAAGGCATATCTGGAGCAGGCGGGCTTTCACGATGTGCAGATACACAAAAAGAAAAGCTGGCTCTGTATCACAGCGCGGAAATGAGGCAGGCTTCAGGAGAAACAAATAAAAACGCAATGCAAAGGCAGTGAGACAAATGGAAACCTTTCTTGGAATCATGATCCCTTTCTTGGGCACAACGCTGGGCTCAGCCTGCGTGTTTTTTATGAAAAAGTCACTTAATGATTTGGTGCGGCGATCTCTTGCGGGCTTTGCCGCCGGTGTGATGGTGGCAGCGTCCATCTGGAGCTTGCTGATCCCTGCCATTGAGCAGTCGGAGGATATGGGAAAGCTGTCCTTTCTCCCCGCCTTTATCGGATTTTGGGTCGGCGTGCTGTTTTTGCTCCTGCTTGACCGTTTGATTCCCCATCTTCATGTGGGAAGTGACCAGGCCGAGGGTCCGAAAAGCAAACTCGGGCGCACCACCATGATGATGCTGGCGGTGACCTTGCATAACATTCCGGAGGGAATGGCAGTCGGCGTGGTGTATGCAGGCTTTCTTTCAGGAAATACGCAAATTACTGCGGCAAGCGCATTGGCGCTGTCCCTCGGCATTGCCATTCAGAATTTTCCCGAGGGTGCGATTATCTCCATGCCGCTCCGGGCGGAGGGGGAACGCAAGGGCCGAGCGTTTCTCGGCGGCGTGCTTTCCGGCGTTGTCGAGCCGATCGGCGCAGTGCTGACGCTTCTCGCGGCGCAGTTTGTGATCCCGGCGCTGCCGTATTTGCTGAGCTTTGCAGCGGGTGCCATGCTCTATGTGGTTGTAGAGGAATTGATTCCGGAAATGTCGCAGGGGCGGCACTCGAATCTTGGAACGGTGTTCTTTGCGGTAGGCTTCAGCGTGATGATGGTGCTGGATGTGGCACTGGGATAAGGAAGTAAATAATGATTTTACAGGTGATTTTGGAAGGCATCGGGCTGGGCGTTCTGCTCATTCTGGCTTGCGCCATCGGCATCCGCAAGGGCGCGGTGGGCATGGTGCATCTTTACAGCCCGGAGGTGCAGGAGCGGTGCGTAACGCTGGGACTTACAACACACGCGAAAATCAAGCGAAATGCTTTGATTTTCAAAGCTGTCTGCGTCCCCGGCTACATCGCCTATGTGCTGGTCTGCGTCTATGCACTCAACGGTGCACGGGGTTTTCTTGCGGGCTTTTGGCAAATGCTCGTTATTTTATCGGTGATGAACCTGATGGACCGTTTCCTTGTTGATGATTTTTGGGTCGGTCACACAAAGGCGTGGACAATTCCAGGAACAGAGGACTTAAAGCCATACATCACCGCAAGAGATAAAGCAAAAAAGTGGCTGTTCGGCACAGTGGGCATGGCGGTCATTTCGGCAGCACTGGCGGCGATTATGATGCTTTTTATGAAAATATGAGGTGACAGAAATGCTGTTTCAAATATATGGCGACAGGAGAAATCCTGCCGTGCTGTTCTTTCATGCAATGGGTGTAACAGGAGCGAGCAGCGAACCGATTGCGAAATATTTGCAGGATCGGTATTTCTGCATTCTGCCCACCTCCACCGTTTACTGCGCGGGGCAGAAATATGTCAGCAAGCTGGACGAAATGCGGCAGGTGGAGGACTTTCTGCATCGACAGGGCGTGGAGCGGCTGGCAATGGTGGTCGCTTCTTCCATCGGTACAGACCTTGCCATGGCGTTTCTGACACAGACGAAGCTACCCGTGGAGCACGCTTTCTTTGACGGCGGGCAGTTCGCCCAAATCGGAAAGGGTACGCGCCGCATTATGACACCGTTTCTGTATTTAGCCATCAAGAGCCTATATTGGTCGAAGGGCGGTACGCTGAAAAAGATACTGTGGTGTGACGACGATGCCATAAAGTCGTATTTTATAGACGCAGGGAAAAATCTGACCTATACAAATTTGCGGCGGCAGATTTCGGACAGTCTGGAGGATAAACCCTTTCCGACGCTTTCAAAAGAATTGCAAAAACATACCTATTTCGAGTTTGGCAGTATAGAAGATCATTTCAAATACCGTCAAGCAGTGATGGAAGCCTACCCCTGCGGCCATTATCCCGTGTTTGAGAAATACAATCACATGCAATATCAGATTCGCGATCCAAAGGGGTTCGCCGAAATGCTGGCACACATCGCCGAGCGTGACTGTATGCCGGAACTGCCATTTATCAGAAAGTGAGTGATACCCATGAAATACAAAATCGAGAAAAACACCGTACAGGAGACGCTGATCATTCCGCTGTATGCGCGGAAGGTCTGCTCAGAACTATACCCGAATCTCTACCGGGACGAAACAGCGGTTCGCCTGATTGACGAGATCGACTACGATTTTTCAGAGGCAGAGAAAAATTCCCGCAGCCTGATGCAGCGTTTCGGTGCGCTGGAGGTCGCCATGCGGCAGAATGACCTTGCCTTTGAAGTGCAGGCGTACCTGAAAAATCACCCCTGCGCGGCAGTGGTCAATCTGGGCTGCGGGCTGGATAACACCGGTAGAGCCTGCGACAATGGCAGATGCAAGATCTACAATCTGGATTTCCCGGATGTGATTGCCCTGCGGCAGCAGCTGCTGCCCGCCGGGGAGCGGGAGCAAAACATCCCCTGCAACCTGAAAGACCCCGCATGGTTTGACAAGATCGATGCCTCCGGCGGGGCGGTGTTCTTTGCCTCCGGGGTGTTCTATTACTTCCTGACGGAGCAGGTTCGGGAACTGGTGCAGGGGATGGCGGACGCTTTCCCCGGCGGAGTGCTGGTCTTTGATGCTGCCAACCGTACGGCGGTGAAGATGATCGCCAAAACGTGGCTCAGGACGGTGAAAATTAAGGATGTCGGCGCATATTTTGCGGTTTCGGACGCTCCCCAAGAGATCAGTGCGTGGGATAGCCGCTTGCAGGTCACCAGCCGAGGCTATATGCTGGGGTACAACGATTTGAAAGATCCTTCTGTCAGCGGCTTTTTTCGGTTTCTTGCAAGGGTCGGGGACAACGGGATGAAAATGCAGATCGTGAAGATCGGATTTGGAGGCAAGCTATGAAAATTCTGGTATATGGTGCAGGCGTTCTGGGGTGCAATCTGGCAAGGAATCTGTTTCACGCCGGAAAGGATGTGACCCTGCTTGCCCGGGGAAACTGGGCTGCGGAGATCAAGCAGAATGGCCTGCGGATCAAGGACAAATTTTCGCTCCGCCCCTCGGTCAGCCGCATTCCGGTGGTGACTGAACTTGCACCGGATGCAATGTACGATGTGATCTTTGTGGTCCTGCGCTATACACAGCTGGATTCCGTTCTGGACACGCTGCGGGCGAATCGGACGAAGAACATCGTTTTTGTGGGGAACAATGTGCAGGCGAGGGCGCTGGCGGCGGCACTGCCGGAAAAGAACGTCCTGTTTGCCTTTGCGCTTTCTGCCGGGCATCGGGAGGCTGACCGGGTGGTCTCCATCGACCTGAAAAAGATTACCATCGGGCAGCTGACGGGTGCAACCTCCAATAAACAGTTGATCGGGCGCATCTTCCACGGCACAAAATATAAGGTTGTTTACGAGCCGAACATGGAGGACTATCTGCTCTGCCATGCCGCGTTTGTGATGCCTGCGGCCTTCGCCTGCTATAAGACAGACGGCGACCTGAAAAAGCTCAGGGGAGATACCGCGTACCTGAACCGTCTGCTGGATGCCAACATCGAGGGATACCGCGCCATCCGAGATGCCGGGCACACCATTCTGCCCAAGGAGGATGCAGACTTTGAAGGGGAGAAATACCGCAAGACCTGCCTGCGCTTTTTCAAGCTGATGTGCGCCACCTCGCTGGGAAAACTCTGCGCCTCCGACCATGCCATGAACGCCATCGACGAAATGAGTGCGCTGAACCGGGATCTCAAGAAATTTTTCGATGCGAACGGTGCAGTCTACCCGGTATGGCAGGCACTGGAAGCGGAAGCCGGGAGGTATCTGCAATGAAATACGCTGGAATGCCCTTTGGAATGTGGGTGCTGTTTGCCGGTTCCTTTCAAAAGCAGCTGACCGCTGTGCTGGGCTATGATGCAGACACTGCAAAAGCCATCACGAAAAAGGCAAAGCCGCAATACCGGCAGATCATCCGCAGGCTGCCGGAGTTTGAAAAAGCGGACCGCTTCAAGATGAACATCGTCAACTGCGCGATGATCGGGACATTCATTCTCTCCATGCCGGAGCGCCCGGATGTGGAGCGGCTGACGGAGTATTATGCAAAATCCATGATGACAAAGCCCATGCAGTGGTTCTGCCGCAAAAGCGGAAAAAGCAAATTTACCCCAAAGGATATTGCCGCTATGAAAGCCACTGCCGCCCTGAAAGCCGCCGACCGCAACCCCTATTCGTGGAACATGGAGTTTTATGAATACCCTGACGGCAGCGGCTACGAGGGACGCTTTACAAAATGCGGCATCTGTGTGCTGATGAAGGAGCTGGGGCTGTATGACCTGACCCCTGCTTTATGCCATCTGGACTACACCATGAGCGAAGCAGGCGGTGTGACAAATTTTGTGCGGCAGTATACCCTTGCTTCCGGCGGATCCTACTGCGACTGCGGGTACAAAAAGAAAGGGTAACGGACGATGAAGAGGAAGGAAACCTATCTCTCCCGTGATTTCCGGGAGACTGCGGCACTGCGCTTTCCCGCGCAGGCAAAGGAACTGAACACCGCTTTCGATATGCGCCTGAGTGCGCTGCTGGCTGAAAATGCAGATGCAAGCAAGGAAAAGCAATACCACCTCAAGCGGCAGATCTTGCCGGGCATTTCGGCCTACGAGACCTTGCAGCGGGTCATGCCGAAAGAGGAGGCACTGCAAACCGTTCACGGCTATGTGGAGCGCTTGGCGAGAACGAGCCACAAACAGCTTGCCGCCCTGCTGCACATACCGGGGCTTTACCGCCTTGTTCCCGGCGTTTTTGTCAAATCCACCCGGAGTATTTTCGGCCCGGCGGCGGGCTTTGCCCCAAAAGAATTGCAGGCCGGTAACGGCGTCTGGCGTGTGGATATGATGAAGTGTCCCTATCACGACACCTGCACAGAATACGGCTGCCCGGAGCTGTGCTGCTGCTTTTGCGACAGCGACGACATCAGCTATACCGGGCTGCATCCGAAGCTGATCTGGGAGAGAAGCATGACGCTGGGGCGCGGAAATGACCGCTGCGATTTCTGCATGAAGGTCAGATAATAGCGGGGAGGCATATTGGCATGGAGATCAAATGATTCGGTACATGGTATTTCTGGCATACTTTCTTGTTTTGTATGAACCACGATGGAAGACGAAGAAAATGGGAGCATATGCCCGATTCGCACGCAGACTGAGAGGAGAAAAACAATGATCGTACTGCAACTGCTGCTTTATTGTCTGCTGTTTACCGCAATGGTAAAAATCGCTGTGATCGGCGGTGCTGTCAATGGACTGTACTTTTATCCCAAGGAGGTGCAGGATCGCGCCATCGAACTGGGACTGATCGACCGCAATACGATGAACCGGAAACAAAAATGCTTTATGATACCGTTCTTTGTCGTGATGCTTGCTGCTCTTGTGCTGATCATCGGTTTGTGGAACGGGGCTTCCTCCTTTGGTGAGGCCTATTGGCAGGCGCTGCTGTTTCTTGAGGTTATGAATATCTATGACGGCGTTGTAATCGACAAGCTATGGGTCGGGCACAGCCAGTTTTGGGTGCTGCCAGGGCTTGAAGATGCGCCGTTCGTGCAGACCTGGAGGCAGGTGCTGAAAAAGCGAAGTATACTGGCGCTGATCTGGGTTGCGGGAGCGGCAATTGTCGGCGGTATTGTCCATTTGATTTTCTAAGAAGTTGGAAATTGCCCAAATGAAAAGCAGAATCATGAACTGCAATCGGAGGCAAAAAAGATGAAGACGGAGAAACCGAAAAAGCTGATTCGATGGTACATTCTCGGTGCGATCGGAGCAGTGCTGACGATCCTGGCGGCAGGCATCGTGGTGCCCGCCTTGCCCTATCTGCTCAGCTTTGCCGCCGGAGCCATGCTGTATGTGGTGGTGGAGGCGCTGATCCCGGAAATGTCACAGGGGCGGCACTCTAACGTCGGCACGGTGTTTTTTTGCGGTAGGCTTCAGCGTGATGGTGGTACTGGATGTGGCACTGGGATAGCGCATGGTTGAGAAAATTGCGATGCAAGGGGCGAAGAAAGGAAAAACATGAAAGACAGGGATCTGCCAGTTGACCACAGCTGCCATTCCAAACCCTGCAAAAGACGGATTGTGGAGATCGGATTGAATAAACAGTATGATTGATATCATTTTTCATGACAAAACGGGGGTCACTCCCTATAATCCCGGACAAACAGGCGGCTTTGAAAATGCGGCTGGAAGTGGAGAAATTCACTATTACCGGCTGTTTGATGGCGTGGGGATCATGCTGCTGCGGCTGGAGATGGAGACCTATACGGAAATCCGCACGCAGATCGGTATGATAGAGATCAATTTCTGCATCAATGGCCGTTTTGAAACCAGCTTTTCCATGCGTGATAGCGTTCTGCTAAAGCCGGGGGATATGGCCGTCAGCTGCTACGACGGCGTTCACGGCAGCAGTTCGGAATCCAGCTTTCCGCTGGGCTACTACGAGGGGATCTGTTTGGAGGTAAACCCGGAGGTGGCCAGCGGTTGGATCGCGCAGCATGCCCCAGTGTTTCATGTGGACTTTTCGGCACTGAAACAAAACCATCTTGAAAGCAAATGGTATATGGTAGGTTCCGCAGGGTCGCGCTGCGAGCATGTGTTCCGGGAACTTTATGAAAGCGCATTCTACGCGGAGCGCACCTATTTACAGCTAAAGGCGCTGGAATTGCTCATGCTCCTGGAGCGTATTCCGCAGGAAGCCGGAGCGGATGCCTATTTTTCCTCTGAACAGACCGAGTTGGCACACCATCTGCGGGATCATCTGCTGACCAATCGGGAGGGGTATGTATCCCTTGCCCAATTGGCCGCAGAGCATGAGATGTCGGTGTCCCATCTGCAAAAGCTGTTCAAGCAGGTCTATGGCGTGCCAGTTTACCGATATATCAAAGAATATCGTTTGGAACAGGCGGCGGTGGAGCTGGTTCGTAGCAGAAAGCCTATCACAGAGATTGCGCAACGTGCCGGATATGACAACGCCAGCAAATTTTCGGAGAGCTTCAAAAAGCGGTACGGGAAGACGCCGTCCCGCTATCGTGCCGACAAAAAACAAACGGCAAAATGGAGCATAGGAAACAAAACGGAGTAGTTTGAAAGCACAAATCATGTTAGAATGCCCAGTAGTCAGAGTACACTAACCAAAGAACATCAGGAGGTACTGTATGAAAAAGAAATTTGCTGCTTTTGCGCTTTGTTTAATCTGCCTGCTGTCGGCTGTCGGCTGCGGTCAGGCGAAACCGGATACCCAAACGTCGTCAACGGCCAATCAGAGTACAATGGCCGATGATTATTTGACTACCATCAGCGGTACATATGTGGAGCTGTTCCCGGAGCTGTCGAAACCCGAGTACCGGACGATCTGGATCGATGCCACCACGCCGCTGGTAGGCGAGGACAATGCGGAATCGGCTACGGATATGCTGCTGGGAATGTGCATGGCAGAGCCGTATGGCGAGGAGGCTGTTGAAAAATATGCAGCAGATCCGGACAGCACGGCGTTCAACTGCTATTTTCTGGGCGGCGTGGAAAAATTCGTGATGAATGGCGACACCATCACCGGTCTGGATGCGCAAGGACAGGAAGTGTTTGCACACACCTACCAGAAACTGGATGTGGACAATGAAAACAGCTTCCTCTTCTACCAGAGCGAGGATGCGGATTCCGGGGAGTTTACCTACTTTGCCTTTGCGCCCGATACGATGGAAACGACGTATCATCTGGAATTCCGCTATGCAGAGGATCTCGACGACCTGCAGAGCTGGTATGAAGGAAATTATGCTTATTGGAATGCTGCCGCCATCGCAGAGGACTATGATCAGGCAACTATGGAAAATGTCATTGAACTTTTCGTCACGGAAAATTTGTCTGAGGCAGAATAAACGGCACATGCGCACCCGATCATGTCAGGCGGTACGCATGGCAATATTACGGTAAGGATGTGATTTGATTGAAAAAACGATCGGACTTTTCCCGGCTGATGGGCTATGCAGGCGGACATCGGGTATTCACCTATGCTTCACTGGTGCTGTCTGCGGCCAGTGCGCTGGTGGCGCTGGTGCCTTTTGTGTACATCTGGAAGATCTTGCGGGATGTGCTGGCTGTCGCACCTGACTATGCACAGGCGGTGAACATCCCCCATTACGGCTGGATGGCAGTGCTGTTTGCAGTGCTGTCTTACCTTATTTACATTGCAGCGCTGATGTGCTCCCACCTGTCGGCGTTCCGGGTGGCGACCAATCTGCGGCTGGCGGTGTCGGAGCATTTGGCGGTGCTGCCGCTGGGCTTTGCCGAAACTTTTGGCAGCGGCAAGCTGCGCAAGATCATCCACGAAAGCACCGGAGCTGCCGAGACCTATCTGGCCCACCAGTTGCCAGACCAGTACAACGCCATCGCTACCCCGGTGGGGCTGCTGGTTTTGCTGCTGGCGTTCGACTGGCGGCTGGGTCTGCTGAGCCTTGCGCCGGTGGTGCTGGCTTTCCTCATCATGGCGACCATGACCGGCAAGCGGATGGCTGAAAAAATGCGGCAGTACGGCAACGCCTTGGAGGCTATGTCCAACGAGGCCGTGGAGTACGTCCGGGGCATCCCGGTGGTCAAGACCTTCGGGCAATCGGTATTTTCCTTCAAAAAGTTCAAGACCACCATTGATGAGTATGAAAAGTGGGTCATCTCCTACACCAAAGACCTGCGCCTGCCCATGATGTTCTACACCGCCGCCGTCAACGGCGTGTTCGCCTTTTTGATCGCGGGCGGGCTGCTGTTCACGGCACACGGTGTCACGCCGGAATTCCTGCTGAACCTGCTGTTCTATATCATCATTACGCCGGTGATCTCCCTGACCCTGACCCGTATGATGTACATGAGCGAGAGCAAGATGGTGGTAGCGGATGCGCTGGCACGCATCGACTCGGTGCTGGAGGCGGCGCCCATGCAGGTGCAGGCTGTTCCGCAGTACCCGAAGGATTCCTCTGTCACGTTGCGGGATGTGCATTTCAGCTACGACGGAAAAACCGAGGTCATCAAGGGCGTTTCGCTGGAGATTCAGCCGGGGCAGACCGTGGCTTTTGTAGGCCCCTCCGGCGGTGGCAAAACTACCGTTTCCCGGTTGGCGGCACGGTTCTGGGACTACCAGAAGGGCAGCATCACCGTGGGAGGCATGGAGGTTTCCCGAATCGACCCGGAAAAGCTCATGAGCCTGTATTCCATCGTCTTTCAGGATGTGACCCTGTTTGACAACACGATCCTCGAAAACATCCGTCTTGGGCGCAAGGGGGCCACCGACGAGGAGGTTCTGGCGGCGGCAAAGCTGGCAAACTGCGAGGAATTTGCCGAAAAGCTGCTGGACAAGTGGAACACCAACATCGGTGAGAACGGCTGTGCCCTTTCCGGCGGCGAGCGTCAGCGCATTTCCATCGCCCGTGCTTTTCTGAAGGATGCGCCTATCATCCTGCTGGACGAGGCCACAGCCAGTTTGGATGTGGAGAACGAAACTGCCATTCAGGAAGCACTGTCACGACTTATCAAGGATAAAACGGTTCTCATTATTGCTCACCGAATGCGCACTGTTTCCAGTGCAGATAAGATTGTGGTGCTCAAAGATGGAGCAGTAGCAGAACAGGGAGCGCCTGCACAGTTGCTGCATAAGGGCGGCATTTTTGCCCACATGGTACAGCTCCAGACTAAGAGCCAAGGCTGGTCGTTGATTAAGGCATAACAGAGAAGGAAAGCGAAACGGTCTGAGCCCTGTGTACAGCACGGGATACAGATATGCTGGATTTGAACCTGCCAAAGAATAGTTATGTGTTTTTATGTAAACATCTGGAGGAAGGCATATATCAAGTTCCTGCTGTTTTTGCATCGGATGTACTGAAATGAAATACAGACTCTTTACGCTGTGCGGTCGAGAATGATGTGTTTGACTCGCTTCCGCAGGATTCGCTTTTGAACGAGTTGGAAATGGGGGATTAGGTGCAATATAGCTGCTGACGGCGTAGAATCTTGGTGGCTAACTTGGTGGATATCTTGATGGGTGTCATCCTCTAAGTTATCATGGGTTGTGTCATAGGACTTATCATTGGCTGTGCCCATGATAGAGTGATCATGAGTGATTTGCTGATCGAACTGTCCTGTATGCAGGATTTGCCTGGAGCACAGGAGACTGTGCAGGAAATCCTGAAAGGGGACGAGTAGAAAAAAGAGCAGCTGCATGAGCAGGAAGTGCAGAAGGAAGAAGAAAATAGACAGAGCAGTTGATGATGGAATGTCCGGTGCAGTGTGGGTGTAATGCTCATGCTACACCGGACTTTTTTCGAAAATGATTTTTAATAATGTTGATTTTCAACTACTTTTAACTCAAATATTGCATCTTAACTTAAAAAGAGTTAAGATTGCAAGTAATGACATGGAATATCTCGATAAAGTTCCTGGAGTCAAGAATCAAAGTGTTTTTAAAGAAGCTTATGTTAGGGGATATTCTATTTACTAATGTTGATTTTCAACTGCTGAACGAATGGGAGGGGTGCTTCATGCCGTTGCAAATGATCAGAAACGATATTACAAAAATGAACGTTGACGCAATCGTCAATGCTGCCAACACGTCCCTTTTGGGCGGCGGTGGTGTGGATGGCTGCATTCATCGTGCGGCCGGACCGGAACTGCTTGCAGAATGCCGTACGCTGCATGGCTGCGAAACCGGCAGTGCAAAAATCACAAAGGGATACCGTCTGCCCTGCAAATATGTGATCCATGCAGTCGGTCCGCGCTGGCGGGATGGCAGGCATCGGGAGCGGGAGCTTCTGGAATCCTGTTATCGGACATCTTTGAATCTGGCGAAAGAAAATGGCTGTCAGTCTGTAGCCTTTCCGCTGATTTCCTCCGGTGTTTACGGCTATCCAAAAGACCAGGCTCTGAAGGTTGCAGTCGATACCATCAGCGAATTTTTGCTGGAAAACGAGATGATGGTCTATATCGTTATTTTTGGCCGAAAGACATATCAGATTAGCGGAAAGCTGTTTGATGACATCGCAGTGTACATAGATGACAGGTATGTGGAAGAACATACCGACAGGAGGGCAGAACAGAGTCGGTGTTCCGAAGCATGGCAAGAGGAATCCTGCTTTGAAGCTGCATCTGTCCCGCTGCCGCCCGAAGCAATCTGTAAATCCTGCAGCAGTCAGTCTCTGGAAGAGGCGCGGGGGCAGATGGATGAGAG
>SKEY01003137.1_pt1 | contig 15507 bp, 13 predicted proteins | sample 4843871 | NCBI WGS metagenome assembly SKEY01 (sample SAMN11008797, study PRJNA524170) | human gut metagenome | biome: Human fecal sample; material: Feces; isolation source: fecal sample from pouch patient p36 | host: Homo sapiens | place: Israel: Tel-Aviv | collected 2016-12-04 | reverse complement strand
CATATATCCATTTTCAGTAAAACAAGTATGTAACACAAACGTATCTATGATACAAATAGGAACATCAGACTCTAAAGTCGGCTGAGATAATAATTTTTTTATTTGAATAAACTCCGCCAATCTGAGACACCATAAATAAATATAGATACAGCTATTCCATAACCATCCTTTTTGCCTTTTAGATTTCGAGTATACTTTTATTTCTTTATTATATTTTTTAATATATCGCTTTGTAATAATTTGTATATTTTTATCATCCACTATTATTTTTGTAATATAATTTTCCTTCTCTATCACTTCAAGGATGAATTGTATCTTATACAGGCAGGTATACACATACATCGAGTTTCTGGTTGATGTTTTAGTAATCCACCATGCAAATTTATTATGTATATTCACAGAGTCAATAAATTTAACATATGCATCCCTTTGTTCTATCGCAATCTCATTAAGCCTTTTTGTATGTTCTACACTTAAATTATTTAAATCCAAGATTTCCATGCGTTAGTCCTTTAAATAATCTAATAAAATATTTCCTATTAGTTTTCCTTCAACTTTTCCATTGTAATCTTTACAAATATATTGAGTCATAAAATCAGTGTATTTATCATTGTCTATTGACAGAAACACTTCAATCATTTTTTTATTATACAAATTAGAAACATTTAATACTGGTTTTCCTAACGTTTTAGCCATGCGTCTAATAGTTAAAGCACCTTCAATAAACTTCATCTCAATTTCATTATTGGTTGAAAATATGATAGGTTTTCTAAACGCTACAATGGAACTTATACTATTACTTTTATGATAAATAACAAACTTAGCATCTCTGATTAACAAACAGGTTTTTCCTTTTATAATTCTGAAACCCTGAAAGTATTCTTTTTTTTCTATATAGGTAGATCTCGGGTGAGCTGCAATGATGACCTGTAGATTAAATTCGTTTTCTATAAATCTAAAAAAACGCTCCATATCAGTATAATACAACTGAGGATTAAGCTCTATGCCATTGCCGAGCAAGTCCGGATGAAATGGGAAACATTCATCTATGAATACGCAGTAGTCCTCAGCAATAAGCCTGGGTTCGTTTTGGATTCGTATGCATTCATCATAATCATTGGTATGCGCATACATTAGTTTGGTATTTCGGTTACACATCTGTGTTTTCCAAAAAAGCTTTTTATATGCTTCATCAAATCCACCCCCCATTACAAACTCCGCCGAACGATATCTGAAGATACCCTTTGGTATTCTCAAATTAAGGGAATACAAAATACGTTTTAAGGATAAGTCATGTAAATAAGCCTTACCTCTATCCGCAAATGAACGTTTTGCATCCACATTAATCATCATATAAAAAAATGCCAAATGATTTTTGGTTATTGCTTTATAAATAAACCTACTCTCAGGGCGATAGTTAACCACATTTAGAATCAATGTACTTTTGGGCATATGGTTAAAATAATATGAAATCTCATCTTTTGAAAATGCGAGCTTTATATTTTTTTTAGAGTAGTCAATATCAGGCTTGGTTTTTTCATAAGCTACTGGTGCCAAAATCGGTGAGCAATCTAATCCTGTTATCCGAATACCGTTTTCTTCTAAAATATCCAAACCAAAACGACGATACAATCTAGCCAGAATCGGTGTTTCCATTATTAAGCAAATTTCCTCATATCTCATATGTTTTTCCTCATAAAGTTCAACCTGAAAGCTTTATTTTTGATTTCATAAAATAAACTAAGTATAATAATTAGAAATAGTGCAGAATAGCGATAAATTGGATAATCATATAAAGTCACCATTAAGCCAGATAAAATAAAAACATTACACCCTCCCAATATAATCTTTTTAAATGGGAATACGTCAATATACATTTTTTTGTAGATAAAAAAGTAATCCATAATAATAAAAATGATATTACAAACAATTGTGACATATGCTGCAGCAATATAGCCGAACCAAAGGATACCATAATAATTGAATATCATATTAAAAGAAGTCCCTAATATCGTTATAATTGGTATATATTTCAATTTTTTATAAAAAGTTGCCAAGGTAATAATCAGCATATTAAAAAAAGAAAAATAAAACCCTACTACAATTGGCATCAGCACATATACTCCGTCATAATATTTATTACTAGCCATAATTTGCATTATTAAAGGAGCGGTTGCTGAAATGGAAACTGTAACCAATCCCACAAATAAAAATAAAATACTTGTAATCTTTTTAATATCTTGGATATTATTTGTTGATAGCTTAGTAAACATCCATGGTTGAAATCCTTGTCCTACACAGTTCCATAACGTCTGCATAATTGAACCAATTGCAAAAGGAACACTATATAAGCCAGCAAAATAATCACCACATAAAAAAGATATCATTAATTTATCGGACTGAGATAATATTTTAAAGCCAACTAGTTGAATCATCATCGGTAAACCAAAAGATAATGCATATTTCCAGTAGGAAGTTTGAACCAAATTTTTATGGCTGCTTTTTAAATAAAAAATCACCACTCCAATTCCTACCACAATTGTTCCGACATTGCTGCCAATAATTTTTGCTTCTGCCATAAAATCAGGAAAATTCATAACGCCGACTAATCCCATTGTTATGTTTAATGATATATATATAAGTGTACATATAACTGATTTTTTATAGTGAAATTCCAATTTTTGGTGAGCAAAATAATATGACATTGCTAAATTAAAAAAAGTTCTAATATAAAGTAAAATTTCTAATTCAAGAGGGTAATTTACTTTTAAAAATGTAAAAAAGAAATGTACCAAAATCGATCCGGCAATGGTACTTAAACCTAATAAAACCAGCATAGAAGATATATATCGGTATATATCTTGTTTAAAATCGAAAAAAGCTTTATTTATACTTGTTACTAGAGAGAGAGAGATTACAATCCCAATAATATCTTGCCAAGCATTATATGCACTAACAATTCCATAGCTGTCTGGTGGCATAAGTCTTGTGAAAATTGGAGTTGTTAAAAAGCTGAAAGTACTGGTTATAAATGTACATACAAACATCCAAAATGCTGCTCTGACCGCATTTATATTTAATTCATAGTTATTACTCATATAATTTTAATTAAATCCCTTCTAAATCCCGATTCTTCAACATTATCAAAAGACTTAAAGCAAACATATTATTAATTGACATCCAAGTTCCATATGACACATCGTGGACATACATTGAAATAAAGGATAATGCGGCTGCAATCTTTATAGGATTTTTTGATTTTATACAAGGAATACAATACTTTATACCAACAAAACAAAAAAATAAAATGACAGGAACAATTCCCAAATATCCAGACGAATATAGCCACATTCCCGGCGCGCTTGGCAAAATAAATTCTTGCCGTTTAGTTAAAGTCCACCCTAATCCATAACCTAAAGGATTTTTATTGAGAGCTTCAATCACTCGTCCATAATTGGAAGTAGTTCTAATTAATGAAACAGTATCTTTAGTATTAACATTATTTCCCCTATCAAAAATAGAAGAAATTCTACTGTTAGGATTTTTTAATGAGTAATAGTCTAGGGCATATAAAAGTAATACAGCCGATACCATAAACACGCAAATTGCCAGTATAATCTTTAGAATATCTTGCTTACTGGTAAATGGTTTTTCCGTTTTACTTCTCAAAAATAGGTATATAAAAATAGCCGCAGCCAATGCTACATATCCTGCTCGAGAGAACGTCAAAATAAAACATAATAGAGCTGCACTCCCACCCCAAAAGTACTTATACCTTTTAGTCTTTTTAAATTTTCCAAACATAAAAAACATAGGAATATACATAAAATGAGCCAGTTTAGCAGGTTCAGGAAAATAACTTGCAGCTCTTAAAATATTTCCACTAGCAGAGTGATGAATCGAATTTGCATAGCCTAAAAAAAAATCAGCGCTTCTATAATAAATTTCTGCCCTAGAATTATAAACCTGTTTCATACCAATAGGTAAATTAAAGAAAACTAATAAAAACAAAATGATACATTGAACAGCAATAATGACCCCTATGCTATCAATTATGCCAACGATATAAGACGGCACAAGGGAATCCTTTCTATAAAATTCAATAACAAAAAATAAAAATGCTAGATTTATCAAATATTTTACCGCCTGAATAACCCCCTCCCCATCCAAACGGAGTGTACTTGCTACAATAGATAAAATAATCAATAATCCAATAAAAATATACACATTGTTATTAGAAAATCTTCCCGATCTTTTTATCAAATAAAAAATGCCCATTAAACAGATACAAGATAACTGTATAAGATTATCAATTGTATTATTAGATACTATCAGAGTTACTGTTTCTAACATATAAATGGCACTTATAAAAGCAAAGATATGATTAGGTCCCAATTTAAATCTGATTTTATCCAAAGCCAATCCTCTTTTCTATTACTTTTTCTAAATTATTTGTTCCGGTTTAACAAGCATTTATATTAAATTAAGCATTCTCCAATAAGCCGATATCTAGTACCATTTACTCCACACTTAAAAGCAGCTATGGTTTCCGTATGAATCTCATCGATACCTCCCAAATCCAGAAAAGAATAGCCCAGGTTTTTAATTACTAACATGGCCTGATATAAAAGAAGATTATTAGCATTTAAACGCCTTCCTTTGTTACTATTCCAGCCTATAAGGTAGGTTGCCGTAATACCATGTAAATAAAAAATATCATAAGCTACTAATTCGCCCTGAGTATTGGTCGCACGCAATACAATTAATTTATTTTTATTATTGCGGAAAAGTCCCTCTAATATAGCATTCGGAGTACCAGAATAGCCTTTTATTTTTTTATCTTCTTCATACAGCCTTAACATTAATTTCCAGTCTTCTGAGCCATCCTCTATGCGAACCCCTGACTTTTCGGCAGTAACCAGTGCATTTCTCCATTTGCTATTTAAGGACATGCGCAATTCATTTTCAGTTTTCCTTAAATCAACAGTACTTGATGAAAATCCCTGTCCATCCCATAATTTGATATGATAATTGGAAATGTATTCTAAATTGTATGGTGTCATTTCAATCCAAGGAGCGCATAGCATCGGTATTAGTGAGCGGAATTGTTTCTTTACCATATCTAAAATAAGTGTTTTATATTCAACATTATCATATTGTTCTATTAACAGAGGCCCTCTATTCACTCTATATAGCAATGGAATTTTAATAAAAGATTTGTAGAGAACTTGTATGACTCCAATTTCTTGATTCTCCTCATAAATAATTCCTCTGCGCAGGCCCCAGCCCTCGATTTCCTTTTTTACATCGCCATAATTCCAGTCCTGAAGTATGTTGCTTATATTGATTTTATTAAATATAATTTCCCATTTTTCTTTAGTTACTTTATCCCATTCTATGCGCAGATGTTCGGCCCAATATTGTTTTTTCTTTCTTGTTCCATATTTTTGAATTAATTCTTGTGGTTTGATAGATTGATGAATTGGTACCGTAAATATATTTTCTGATAGCTTTATAGCTGTAGCATGCAGAGCATCATTTTTTATTTCTGCTGGCAAATCTGGCCATGACTGCAAACAATAACCTTTTTCTAGAAGTTTATTGGCAAGTAATTGTTTATTTTTTAAACCTTCCCAAGTATAGGCCCCCACAAAAGGTACAGATGAACCTGAAACAATAGCGGTATTGCAAGTGCTTAATTCTTTTGATATTAAATAATTCATAACTTCTAAATTGTCATGTCGTATATAAGCGTACTCTTTTAATTGTTTAGGGCTAATTCTCTTCAAATGTCTTTCTGAATATGCGGAAATACGCTCTATATCTATGCCATTTCGCCTAGATATACAGTCTCCATAATGGGGTTCCACGAAATACGTTGGTTTTTTTTGTATTCTGAACATCTTTTGCATAACGCGCTTTAATAGCCATACATAATCATTTTTCCGCCTTTGCAAGGTTTTGATATCATTTAAAATGTTTTCTGCAATAGCTTTATTTTTCGAAGTAATGTTAAATTTTAAAATTGCACCATCTGGTATGGAAAGGCATTTATGAGGGCTAAACAAAATAAAATCACCGCTTTTTCCTATTTTAGAATTAGCAAATAGTGCATGTGTGCAGTCTTCAATTAAAAAGCATCGAATATTTTCGCAAAAAACTTTTGCTTTTTCTACATCTCTTTTTATACCAAAATAATGAACAAACAGAAAAAAGTCTACAGAATATTCTTGTTTTTTCCACTCCTTAATTATGTTCCAATCTGGCTCAAGTTCATTTGTAATAGGATAAAACCGTATTATCATCCAAGGCTCTTTAAATTTTTCTATAGTTTCCATACAAAAGAAGTCAGGTATCCATATTGTTATATACTCCAGTGTTTCCCATGACTTATAACTTGACAGTATTAACCCTATAGACATCCAAGATTCGGCTAATAAAATATCTTCATCAAAACTATTTGTCTGTATTGTTTTGTCTCTGTCGAATAACTGTCTCCATTGTGGCAATATAGAAATCGTAACCATTTCACTAATCCTCGTCTTTTATTTTGAATGCTAATTGGTCTAACCTTTTTCTCGCTTGCATATACTTAATATCTAAACCACCCTCGATAATAAAGCGTAAATAATTCAGATTATATTCTGCCAAAACACCATCCCTTCTAATTGCAATAGGATTTGTATTTTGGCTATTAAAGCCTCTAATTGCAGAAAAAATAATATAATAAAATTCTTGAGACATACTTAGTGATTTTTCATTAATACTCTCTAAATTTCCAAAGGGGTATGCAAAACAACAAATTTTATGTTCCAGAATATTTTCTAATATAATTTTGGAATTATATAATTCATATTTTAGTTTATCATCATCTTTAATTGTTGAAACTCTTGCATGGCTCAAAGTATGGGCACCTATACTATGTCCTTTTCTATGCATTTCTTTCACATTTTCCCATGACATAGGTTTCATTTGGTCCGTTAAGTCTTCTTCCGTTAATAATAAATCATTTATAATAAACTGTTTTTCTTGTTCTCTATTTTCGCAATCTATAAATTCTGTTGGAACAAAAAAAACACCTTTTACATTGTATTTATCCATAATATGTGAAGCTAAATAGGCGGATTTAAACCCATCATCAAAGGTTATTAATATACTAATTCCTTTATAATCATCCTGATATCCATTAATTAATTTTTTAAAAAAATCCAAATTAATAATCCGGTAATTCTTTTCTATTAAAAATTCTATGTGATTTTTAAAATCATCTAAATGCTCTAAATCAATATGGTGATACATTAAAATTCGTATATAATTCTTTTTAAATAATTTATTATATAAGTAAAAAAAAGGATATAAACCTCCCAACCATTCTCTAGGCTTCATTTCTGCATTCTCCTAAATAAATCAATAATATATTATAATATAAGTTCAATTAGTTCACTCCATGTTTTAGCATATGGAAATGGAGAGGTGACCATTTTAGGCAAATCAAATTGTATACATCCTTGTATAATTTGAACCATTGCATCAGCTAACTCAAAAATGTTATCAGATTCAACAAATTTTACGCGTTCATAACACCCGACAGCCTCATATGCATAGGGTAAGTTTGATATAATAATCGGTTTTTCTAGTGCTTTATATTCCATAATGGGCAACCCCCAGGATTCTAACTCAGATGTATAAAGTAAGCAATCAGACTCTTTCATCATTTCATATAAATTCTGGCGAGGTTGACATCCTAGCCAAGCAATATTTTTCAGATGCCCATATCTTGTTTTCAACATCTGTGTATATTTATTTTCGTTTCCATTAATTGTAAAGATTATCTTAAAATCATTAACATTTCTGCATTCCAATACATGGCACGCTTCACAAACAGTTTCATAATTTTTGTAGAATCGTGCAAGTGATGGATAGATAAATGTAAAGTCATGCTTTTTATCCGAATTATGATTCAAATTTGATTTAAATCCCACAGCAGGAATTGATGGATTAGCCACAATAATATTGTTTATATGTAGATTTTTTTTAAGCTTATTTGCCATCCATGTTTGCTGGACTATATAAGCAGATGCCTTGCTTTTGTTAATCAAATAAATATATTTATAAGCCAAAATAAACAGCATATTAGTATATTTAAAATACTTTAATTTTATTTTCATAAAGGGAAATGCAGTTTGACAATATGTATATATTTTATCCGCAACTACGTTAGGCGTAATATCATGCATGGATATCCATATTGCCACCTTATTTTTCTTTGAGTATTTTTTAAAAAATATAAGTTCATAGTATAGTCGTTCAACGTGATTTTTAGGCGATAATTCTATTAAATTAACTTTGTCAGAATATAGACTAAACTGTTTTGTATTATTGACGAATGCGGTAATTCGATATTTTTCATACACTTTTTTTGCTATTAGCTCATCTAGCAAATCATAGTAAATATTAAGTGTACCGCCATCTTTTAAATTAATTCCTGACATAATCAATTCTTGCATTTGTGTACTTTTCATTTACCTCCCAATAAACTCATAAAATTAGATTTTTTATAAATAGGTACTATTTAATCTTTCAAATGCTTTCGAGAATCGTTTTAAATCCTCTGGGGCCTTTAAACCAATTACCAAACGATAGAGAGTGTATTTTGGTCTTACGTAATATTTCGACCCTGCGTCAGCACAAAATGCTACCATTTCATTTGAAGAAAGATTTGGTAATTCAAGTACACAATTATGTGCAGCATCTTTCTTACAGTAATCTTTGTAACTGACACTTATGTATCCATTTTCAGATGCCCAAGTATAACCATCTGTACTCGGGGAGGGAATTAACGGGGAAAACTGGGTGGTATCAGTATTCAATCGAAGTAATAATTTCAGCGCTTTTGCATAGTTTCCTTTGTCCATCCCTTGTTACCAACCATATAGCATACATGTATTAATAGATCGGCTTTGTGGAAATTTCTTACATAATTTTCAATTTGTTTAAGCGTAATACCTTTATTATATTATTCAAAATTTCTTGGTTATCACTTTCTATCCCAGAGATGATTAACCTGCAGCCCTCCCCTTTCATCATTTGCATTGTTTCCAAATCCAAATTCACCTGCGAATTGCATAACCATCTTAGATAATTGTTCAAGTTCTTTTCAATTAGCAAATAGCAAATATCTATGACATTTTTCTTGTTTGTTGTGAAAGTATCATATCCTAATAACAATATCCTTCACATCCGGGAGGTATTCAGCAATATATTCAAACTTTCCCACAACGTTTTTCGGTGTCCTTAAACGGTTCTGGTGCCCGTGCATGGTTTGGGGATATACACAGAAGTTATATCGGTTTGAGCAACCTCAATCAGCAAAATATTGTATGGACGGATAGAGGGATACTGCAAAAAAGTAATCTTTTGATTCCAGAGGTTGACTTGTCAGTAATTATATTTCCCTGTTTATTGCTTTGGACATTTTCATCAAGGTAAATAAAGAAACTCTATTTTTTCTGAGGTCTATCCAGTACAATAGTGGACTTGCTGAACATCATTTTGTTTTCCAAGCTCACTTCCTATCATCTTTCCATATTTACCGATTCCATCCTTTCCACTATTTAAATTATTGCATACAATTATAAAATTCATCTGAGTCCTCACGACTAGCTGAACAGGTATTTTTTTAGCCTCCCAAACGCCTTAAAGCTTCTTCTTAAATCACTGGGATCTGTCAAACCAACTTTAATTCTATGTAAAATATACCATGGCCTTAAGTAATATTTTCTTCTGGCATAGTCACAAAATTCAACCATTTCATCAGAGGATAGTCCCGGCAACTCCAATACGCAGTTATGTGTCCCGTCGGCCCTGCTATAATGCTCATAATCGCTTTTAATGTAGCCGTTCTGCTGGGCCCATTTATAGGCTTCTGTACCGGGATAGGGGATTAACGGAAAGAATTGGGCTGTATCAGTTTTTAACCTCATGGCAAGTTCAAGCGTATTGTGCATTGTTTCTCTTGTTTCACCAGCATTTCCAACCATATAACATGCATGAATTAAAAGCCCAGCTTTTTTTGCATTTTTTACATATTGTTCAATTTGTTTAATCGTTGTCCCTTTTTTTATATTATTCAGAATCTGCTGGTTTCCGCTTTCAATCCCAGGAATAATAAGGCGGCATCCAGCCTTTTTCATGATTTTCATCGTTTCTAAATCTAAATTCACCCGCGCGTTGCACAGCCATTTCAATCGTTTCGGCAGCCCTTTTGCGATTAAAAGCTGGCAGATATCCAAAACACGCTGCTTATTGGCGGTGAAGGTATCATCCTCGATGATTACTTCCTTTACCGAAGGAAAATGTTCAGCGATATATTCAAACTCGCTGACTACATTTTGGGGGGATCTGAGTCTGTATTTATGTCCATGCATGGTCTGAGGATAAACACAGAAGGTACATTTACTTGGACACCCCCGACCGGTAAAAATCTGTATGGCTGGATAGTGCGCGGCAGCAAAGAAATAGTCCATCTCTGACAAGTGTTTCTTTATAAATTGAGATGCAAAAGGAATATCATCTAAATCAGATATGTATTCTGCATCGGCATTGTGGAGGATAGCTCCTTCCTGCCTGAATGTAAGGCCGGGAACAGTATATAATGAAGTACTATCCTGTAAAGCCCTGGCCAGAATGGAGACAGTATAATCATATTCTTTGCGTGCGATGCCATCAATAAGCGTTCCATAATTTAATGTTTCCTCTACCGTGGAGGAAGGATGGGTGCCTACCAACAGGATAAATGCTTCAGGATACTGCTTTTTCAGAGATTCTCCAAAACGAATATCATTAGAAATAGACGGGGTACTAGTATCCAATACAAAAAGGCGGGAATCCGAAGCGTTATCTGAAATCAATTTCAGACTTTGCTCTTCGTTAAATTGTTTAGCAGGCGCATCCAAAAAATATATATCAAATCCCTTTTTTTCAGCATATGCAGCCGCATATATGAGCCACAATGGATAATATAAAGCCCCACTTCTGGTTATTGCAGGACTTCGGGACTCTCTTGAAAATTTCCCCAGGTCTGCTTTGAAAGGCGGATTAATAAAACATATTTTCATTTAAAGTCTCCTTTTGATTTTTTTCTTTTTTGTAAAACATATACAAACCATTTAAGATAAAGAACCATACTATAAAATAAAGAAAAATGTTCAACGGTTCTATACATAACCCACATGCGTTCCAAACGGCTTTTTAGATTATGGGACAGTGAAGAAGGGACCTGGCGGTATGAAGCGAGGACCTGGTTAATTCCATAGGCGCATTCGATGCCCTTTAGCAAATTAACCCATGTAGATGTATCTTCTGCTCCATTAAGCAGGGGCATAGAAGGTTTTTCTATTATGCTTAAATCTAAACAGACAGTACAAGTCCATATAGCGGTTTGGTATAACACCTTTTGATAGGATATCGTCTCAGGGACTGGAACAGTCTGTTGAAGATATGTTCCATCCTCATTGATTAGACGATAGCTGGTGAAACTAAATGGACAGTTATGGAGTTCCATAAAAGACAATTGCACTTCTATTTTATTTGCATCCCATAAGTCATCGCTATCAAGGAACATCAGATACCGACCATTTGCAGCGGCTATGCCAGTATTTCTGGCAGATGCAACACCTTTATTTTCTTTAAAAGTAATTACCCTTATTCGGGAATCCATGTACTCATATTTAGCCAAGGTATTAGAACTTGCATCTGTGGAGCCATCATTAACTGCAATTAATTCCCAGTTTTGATAGGTCTGTGCCACAATACTATCTATTGCTTCAGCCAGATGTCGTTCAGAATTATATACAGGCATGATGATTGAAACAAGTAAGGGACCTTCCATATTAGCGTAATCCTTTCAAAATAATTCTTTACTATATGCAGGAAACTTTTCTGGTGCATTTTATGGATGCCTTTCAACTTTATTACTGTCTACGGCAACAAAAGAATCTTTTGTTGCATTAACAGCAGAATTCATATCAGCAAATCCCTCTGTACTTTCCCTTAAAAAAAGAATTTTTATAGTTTTAAAAATAATTTCCAAATCCAGCAGTAAAGAATAGTTCTGTATATACATCAAATCCAGCTTCAATTTATCATATGCGCTGGTATTATATTTGCCATGTACCTGAGCATATCCTGTCAATCCGCCCTTTACCTTCAATCGATACTCAAATTCCGGTATTTCCTTTGTATATTTTTCAACATGCTCAATCCGTTCCGGACGTGGGCCGACAATACTCATATCCCCTTTGAGAATATTAAACAATTGAGGCAGTTCGTCAATCCGCAACTTACGTATAAAATTTCCAATGGGGGTTATCCTGGAATCATGATTGGTGGCAGGGATAGATTTCCCCTCTTTTTCTGCATCTACCACCATACTCCTGAATTTATATATATTAAATATCCTGCCATCCTTCGTGCACCGAGCCTGATGAAATAGAACCGGACCTCCATCATTAAGTTTTATGAAAAATGCCGTAATTAAAAATACAGGCGACAACACAATAAGCGTCAGCACCGAAAGCACGATATCCATAGCACGTTTTATTATACGCTGTTCAAAACTGAGTCCTGTATTTCTAGACAGCAAAAGTGGCGTATCAAACAGGTGCAGACTTTCCGAACTTTTGATTAGAATGTCAGAAATTTTAGGTGTTATGTAAACTCGAATGGATTTTCCATAGCAGTATTTCAGTATCATATTTCGCAGTTGGGAAGGAACATCACAGATTATTACCCCATCATATAGCTCTATTTTTTCTCTCAAAGTTTCCAACCCCAAGGATATATGGGCTAATTCCCCAATAATAAATCGGTCCATCCGGGTATTTAACTTTCCCATCAGACTTTTAACCGGCCGATCCCCATATATGAGAACTACTCTTCTAGGAGGATAAAGGACCCGGTAAATCCGGTTAAAACTAAAACTCCATAAGAGAATAATAATAAATTCGATTCCAGTTACCGCTACCAATGGCATCAGAAGCTGAAAATGTTTTGTCAATAGCGTAATTTGAAGATATATCATGATATTGGCACAAACACTAGACAGCATCTGGGAATAAATAATATTGGCAGTCTGAAAATAGCCAATTTTGAATCCACCATACACCATATTAAAAACAAAAAGCAAAATTCCATAAACAGCAATCATCAGCCAATTTCCAGTGCGGTTATATGGTGTGTCCATCATTTTATTATAATAATTGAGCCAGATATAGCCATAGAATCCTATTTCTAAAGACAGGAGTACCATACTGTATATGAAGCGTATGAGCCGCTTGTATTGTTCCGGATTTTTCATTAGTAGACATCTCCCATATATTTATCAATACTTTTTATACATACTTGGGGGCATGGCTTCGCCATTCCGCAGAATATAAAAACACTGTAGCTATTATAACAATCTGACCTCCACCAGCCAGAACGTGGCATTGCGACGATTCGAGCGGGACGGATTATTTGGGGATATTACTTCCGATAATGCCTCTTATACCAAGCCCTCCTCCATATTGCTGATTCTCGTCGCTTCAAAACACTGAACAATCTGCTGCTTTACTTCGTAAATAATGATATAACTATATTAGTCATTCAATTGAGAATAAGGAGGATTTCTCCATGGATATGTACGAAATGCTTTTTAATTCAATCGCAGTATTGATAAAAATGTTATAGATAATACAGATGAGGATTTTTTTGACCGGTACAGTGCCTTGGGACGTGGGCGAGAGAGAAGATAAATAATATGCTGGAGACAAAATTTCCTGAACTGTTTGAAAATAGACAGCCCAAAGAAATACTTAGCGCTTTTCTATATGATGATGCACTTATCCAGCGTTTATATTCGCTGGTGCAGGAGGAACCAAGGGAATATGACCTTCAGCTGATAGTATCCCTGTTAGGCAAATTAGATATCTGCCTATCCAAACGTGTCGAGCATTATTCGCCTGACAAGGAAATACAAGGACTGAAAACCAATATAAGTGAAAGCCGGATTCAACTGCTTCTCAGGTGTGCCTGTTCTTGGGAACATAACAGCAGAGGCGCTAACTACTGTTATGATTTATCAAACTATTTGAAATTTTTCTATGATATAGAGTTGGACAGGCTGGAGGGGGATGATGTCCACCATATTTTCCTGGATTCAAACATTTTTTCAAAAGCAAGCGAGCGCCGGCATCTTCAAGTCGGCCTGCTCCTTCTGTCAGATCAAGGGGAACTGGAATGGGACATCCAGTGCAAAGGATATCCAGTTCCAGGAAGTGAAGGATACGATTTCACAATTGAATATGACCATCCATACCCAGAATAATCTGATTGTATCCCTGCAAAAGATGATTCAAAGGTAAGCGCCAAATATTCCACCGGATTCCATAACCCTCCAGTTTAGCTTATAATAGTAGTCGAAAGATATTTAGATTATATCACTACATTTATGGAGGATAGGTTATGTCAGTTACCCGCAAAACCCGTGTTCCAATGCCGGAACAGATCAGGCTGATTAATGAATGCCGCCAGAGCGGCATGACAGATGCTGACTGGTGCCGTGAAAACGGCATTGCAGTGAGTACCTTTTACAACTGGGTCAGCCGCTATCGAAAAGCAGCAGCGGATCAGATCCTGCCACCGAATTACGGTCATCTTGAGAATCCACGTCCGAGACAGGATGTCGTTCCCATTGACCTTGTACCAGATTCCTTTCCGGAACAACATGCGTCATCGAAGATGCAGGAAACGTACCTTGACAATTCACATACGATTGAAATTGCGGTGAAGGATATCACCATCCGTATCCGTAATGATGCCGAGCCTACTCTGCTTACCAGAACCTTCCAGATACTTTTGGAGTCCTTATGTTAGGCGACATCTCCGGACTTGAGAAGATCTACATTGTGTGTGGATACACCGATATGCGGAAATCCATCGATGGGTTCTGTGCCATCATAGAAGACCAGCTTAAGATGGATCCATCGTCCAGTGCTCTCTTCCTCTTCTGCGGAAGAAGACGGGACAGGATCAAAGCTTTGTTCCGGGAAGCGGACGGATTCGTTCTGATCTATAAGCGGCTGGCTATCCACGGCGGTTATCAATGGCCCAGGAAGCAGTCAGAGGTCCGGAATCTTTCTTGGAGGGAGTTTGACTGGCTGATGTCTGGAATCGATAATGACCAGCCCAAAGCACTGAAAGCGGAGTGAAAACCAGCAGTTTCCAGGTAGCATTCCGTAAAATGTAATATTAATTTCGTGTTTCACCAACTAAATTCGTGATTGACGATTTTAGTGTTACACTTATCATGGTATGATTATCCTGGTAAGTGGATTCCTCCATCCAAGGAGGATTATTTATGCCTAAGAAAAAAAGATATGATCACAAACACCTTTCTACAAGCCAGCGCATCTACATCGAAAAAGGATTGAATGATGACCTGTCCTTTGCTGCCATTGCAAGAAAACT
>SKEY01003124.1_pt1 | contig 15576 bp, 20 predicted proteins | sample 4843871 | NCBI WGS metagenome assembly SKEY01 (sample SAMN11008797, study PRJNA524170) | human gut metagenome | biome: Human fecal sample; material: Feces; isolation source: fecal sample from pouch patient p36 | host: Homo sapiens | place: Israel: Tel-Aviv | collected 2016-12-04 | reverse complement strand
TTTATTGAAATACAGAATGTTATACATTATTTATCGTTAGTAGTAATTGTTCGTGCTAATCTTTCCGGTAACCTAATGATGGTAGATCGAAGTTTGTAGTGGTAGATGTTCACTATCTACCACCATAAGATAAATTATTTACAATCAAAAGATTACATAAATAATGGTAGATATGGTAGATGATTTAGATTATTTACACATAGAACGATGTCTGGTGCGTGTCCGGGGAGAACAACTTCTTAAACATAAATCTTTTAACTTTCTAACTTTGCCAACGGGCATTGACATATTATATTTATAACAAAAAAGGCATTCCCTGTTGATAGAGAATGCCTTTTGATTATTATTCAAAGAATAAGTATTATTCGATAACAGGAGCTTGAGTAGCTGTACCCCAATTCATGACCATTGTCCTAACAAACAAGTCGGCTGTAGGATCATCCTTCGGCTGCGTAGGATCTGCATAACCATTACCGGCGATAGTAGCAGAAATCTGATAAACCACGTTTCTATGTACCTGACCGTAATACATGTTTTCGCTATCCAATCCATCGAGACCAATCTTTATCGGCCAATAGCGCAAGACAGGAGCATCCTCTTTACCAAATGTCCAAGATGTGTTATCATTCATTATAGCTTTTATATAAACTTCACCACTGACAACCAATTCGGATGCCAAAGTTGTTTTATCCAAGACGAAAGCCTGGCCTTCTTCTTCCGGATCTTCTTGTTCTCTGGCCGCTTTTGTCTGATCATTAGGCAACACATAAAAATATAAAGAATTAGCAAGAGTAATTGCTTTACTTCCGGTAATAGCAGTACCATCCCAATTCTGAGTATATGTTGTTTCTGCTGTACTCAATGCCTTTATATAATTAGCAGCATCGACAGTTCCAGCAAAACGGCCGAATGAGTTACTAGAGTTAGTCCCGGAATAATAATCATCTCCATCAGCAGTTTCATAAGTAGTGGCAATATTACCCCAAACCTTATCTGGCAGATTGAACCACTCTGTATTACTTTGGCTTTGGTCTGCCACCTTAGCTTTTGTACGACCATGTAATACAAAAACATCCTTAGGCACAAACTTAATCGTTCCTGATTTGTATTTTTGACTACCATCAACCTTGACTTTAGTCATATCCAAATCAAGGGCATTCAATTCCACACGAGCCACATTTCTAATTAATCCTAAAGGTTTTCCAGATTCAATACTGTGTCCTCCTGTAGTGTTTGAGTAACCATAATAATTTTCACCTTCGGCAAGAGTGAATTTAGGGCTAATACCACTACTCATAGGTAACCCATTCGCTCCTTCTCCGGAAAAGACATAGTAAGCAGATGTCAACTCAAAAGAGTTAGCGGTTGCGGTAAGAGCATCCTTTGGAACATTCGCGAAAGCCAAAGCACGATAAGAAGCACCAGCCTTTAATCCCTTAAACTGAATCTCATTGTTTGAATCAGTAACCTCTTCATCCTCATTAGCTGTAAGATCACTAACTTGTAAGAATGTTCCGTCTTCATTATAAAGGGCTACAAATAAATTGTAAATCTTAGCTTCGCCTTCCTTGGCGTTCTCATCCTCGCCGGCTTTTGTCTGTGTGCTCTTTGTTAAGTTTTTCACCACAATCGTAAGATCAGCGGTGCCTGCTTCCGGTGTAGGTGTCGGATCCACGCTAGGGATAGGATCATCCTCGTTTGAACACGCCGCGAACACGCAAGCGATCATTGTCCCGAATAATAAATTTCTAAGTTCTATTGGGGAATGGTTATAGGGGGTTGTTCTTTAGTTGATTAGGCTTTTGTTGTGTGAAGGGAAGTAACAACTCAGTAGTATTAATTACCCTCAACGTTACTTCTTTAATCGAGGTTTTTATTACATTTGCCGTATGATCTCCCGTCAGGGCGAGACTCCGTTGGAAAAAACAATTTATGTATTGAAGAATATGAAATCTATTTGATATGTCCCCATTTAAAGAAAAAGAGGCATACTTCCGACGCTTGCTCGACGTAGCGAATGTGAATGCCTTGTCCCCCAAGGAGCGTGCGACGTACGATGAGAATCTGAAGATCTACCGTGACTGGAAGGCCACGATGGAGTACGCCGTGGAGGAGGCGGAAACAAAAGGTAAAGCAGAAGGTGAGCGTTTGGCTACCCTACGCAACGCTCGTAACATGAAGAAAGCCGGTGTCGATCTTTCATTAATCGCCGAATGCACGGGGCTTTCGTTGGAAATAATACAAAGTCTCTGATCTGATAAGCCAGTTGCGGACTGAAACTATAGCGGATGACACGGATCTTGGGGAGAAGTATCTTTCTTGATCCGTGCCATACGAATCTGAAGTAATATCCGTCTCATGCGTCTAATACGCCATTAAACCGGTCTATTGCCTGTCTTTTACTAGCATCGATGATTTTTGCGTATACTTGTGTGGAGATGATGTTCTTGTGTCCTAGTAATTTACATACTGTATACAAGTCAATGCCAAGAGCTAGTGAAAGAGTGGCGAAAGTATGGCGGGCGAGGTGGAAAGTGATAGGCTGTGCAAGGAAAAGCGGACAGGTAAAGATGAAACGTAAACCGTTTGAAATGAGCTTTGTTTCAGCATTCTGCCAAGTGGAGAAAATGCAAACGGCAACGGAATATTGAGGTTGTTCAGTTACCAAACCGTTAGCCGGGCAGTTACCGAAACGGGAATAGGTAACGGCAGGCAATGAAAAGAAATACTCACCGTTTTGTTTGCGCTCATACACAATGTTTTGCATATCAAGGAACGCTTATACGGCAAGTAATTTTGCACTAAAAAATATAAGCGTATGAAAGTAGAAAAATTCAAGGTGTTGCTCTACCTCAAAAAGAGCGGACTGGACAAATCGGGCAAAGCCCCGATAATGGGAAGAGTCACCGTGAACCGCACGATGGCACAGTTCGGATCTAAGCTGTCCTGCACTCCCGAACTGTGGAATCCCCGTGAAAGCCGTCTGAACGGCAAGAGCAAGGAAGCGGTGGAAACCAATGCCAGGATTGAAAAACTGCTGTTGGCGGTAAACGCCGCATTCGACAGCCTTGTATCCCGTAAGGTCGGTTTTGACGCCACCGATGTGAAGAATTATTTTCAAGGCAGCATGGAAACGCAGATGACTCTCATGAAAATGACAGATGCAATCTGTGACGACATTAAGGCACGTATCGGCATAGACCGTGCGAAAGGGACTTATCCCAGTTATCACTATATGCGGCTGACACTCGGGGAGTTTATCGAAACCAAGTACAAGGTCAAGGATCTGGCTTTCGGACAATTGACGGAACAGTTCATCCACGACTATCAGGCTTTCGTCACGGAAGATAAAGGCTATGCGATAGATACCGTCCGCCACCACCTTGCCATCCTGAAGAAAATCTGCCGCCTTGCCTACAAGAAAGGGTATTCCGAGAAATGCCATTTTCAACATTTCGCCTTGCCCCGGCAATCAGAAAGGACACCACGTGCATTGAGCCGCGAATCGTTCGAAAGAATCCGTGATGTGGAGATACCTTCGTACCGAAAGACGCACATACTGGCACGCGACCTTTTTCTGTTTGCCTGCTTCACGGGCGTGTCATACGCTGATGTGGTTTCCATCACGGACGAGAACCTATACACGGATGACAACGGATCATTATGGCTGAAATACCGCCGAAAGAAAAACGAACATCGGGCGAGCGTGAAACTGCTTCCCGAAGCGTTGGCACTACTTGAGAGATACAAGGACCAAAACAGGGAAACGCTCTTCCCGGTAATCCACCACCCGAACATGAAACGGCACATGAAAGCGTTGGCTGCACTGGCAGGCATCAAGGATAACTTGTGCTATCATCAGGCCCGCCATAGTTTTGCTTCGCTGATAACACTCGAAGCGGGTGTGCCGATAGAGACCATCAGCCGCATGTTGGGACATTCCGATATTTCCACCACTCAGGTCTATGCCCGTGTCAGCCCGAAGAAACTTTTCGAGGACATGGATAAGTTTATCAAAGCTACCGAAGATTTTCAATTAACACTTTAATACATAAAACGATATGCGAAGCACATTTTCATTGTTACCCTATATCAACCGCAGCAAGACAAAGGCTGACGGAACGACTGCCGTACTCTGCCGTATAACCATTGACGGAAAACAGACCGTCATCAGTACGGGAATTTATTGCCGACCGGAAGACTGGAACGGCAGGAAGAACGAGATAAAGTCCGCAAGGGAGAACAGCCGTTTACGGGAATACCTGCGGATAACAGAGGAAGCCTACAATGAGATATTGAAATCGCAAGGCGTGGTCAGTGCGGAGATACTGAAGAACCATATCGCCATGAACAATATTCATCCGGTTACCCTTCTGCAAATGGGGGAATGGGAAAGGGAGCGGTTAAGGAAACATTCAGTAGAAATAGATTCCATATCTTCCTACCGCCACTCCATGTACTATCAGAAGTACCTGACGGATTATCTCGCTTCTTTCGGGAAGAAAGACATCGCCTTTGAGGAAGTGACGGAAGATTTCGGCAAATCTTACAAGGCATATCTTAAGAAATGCAAGAATTTCGGGGCTTCCCAGACCAACAAATGCCTATGCTGGCTGAACCGTCTGCTTTATTTGGCTGTCGATAAAGAGATTATCCGTGTGAATCCCTGCGAGGATCTGGAATACGAACCAAAGCCGGAAGCAAGGCACAAGTACATCAGCCGTGAGGAGTTCAAGAGAATCCTTGCCACCCCGATGTATGATAAGCGTCAGGAGCTTGCAAGACGGGCATTCATCTTTTCCACACTGACGGGATTGGCGTATGTGGATATAAAGCTTCTGCACCCGCATCATATCGGACGCAATGCAGAAGGCAGACGTCACATCCGCATCAACCGCAAGAAAACAAATGTGGAGGCGTTCATCCCCCTGCATCCCATAGCGGAGCGGATATTGTCACTGTACAATACGACCGATGACGAACAGCCCGTATTTCCTCTTCCGAGCCGTGATGCCCTCTGGTTTGATATCCATGAGATGGGTGTTATCATAGGCAAAGAGGAAAATTTGAGCTATCATCAAAGTCGGCACAGCTTCGGAACATTCCTGATTTCGGCGGATATACCTATCGAAAGTATTGCCAAGATGATGGGGCATTCCAATATCCGGACGACACAGGGTTACGCACGGATAACCGATGATAAAATCTCAAAGGACATGGACAAGCTGATGGAACGCAGGAAAATACAATCTATCGGCGAAAAGCCAGACAACAATAAGTAAACAGTATCAATTCAGTACATTATGGACAGAGGAATAATAACAATCAGTGAAACGGGTGTAGTCATTATGCCGACAGCACCCGTGTGGATGACACAATTTGAGATAGCCGACCTGTTCGGTGTGTTCTCATGCGATGTCCACAAGGCGATTCATACCATTTACAAGAACAAGGAACTGAACGAATTTGACACGATGAAGTATCTCAAGCAACCGGATGGCATCAGTTATGACGTTTATGATATTGAAATGGTTATAGCCGTTGCATTCAGGATATGCAGTAAAGAGAGTGTCTTGTTCAGACGGTTTATAATAAATGAAATTAGCACCATTAAGAAAGCTACGACGATTACACTATTAGTTGCCAGCGTCAGAGGTAATAACCGATGGTATAGTTGAGGTTCATTCCGTCAGCCACTCGTTCCCGATGCACGGATGCAAAGGTAGCGTATGGCTTGATGGTAGTGGCAAGGTCGGGCGGCAGAGCCGTTTCGGGCGGAATCTTCCCCCTGCGGAGCGTATTCAACCCGAAAACCTTGCCATTGCCTGCCATACGCTTGAAGAGCATCCGGCAACGGAAACAAGCGACTGACGGGAAATCAGAAGAAAGAAGAGAGGAACGGCTTACAGACGAAGCGGGATTTTGATGCTCCGTCCGTAAGCCGTTCCTTTCTCTTTTTGCCGAAAGTCCATTGCTGACGCAATCATAAGGCAGACAGCAAACTGCGCTCCTTCAAGAAAATCAGGTTGCCGTCAATCGGTAAGCGGAGCGGTAGCTGTCAGCCAGCATCCTTTCGATGTCGGATTCACGGTAGAGGATTTTACCGCCTAATTGGATATAGGCTATGCGCCCTTCGTTTCGATAGTCCTGAAGTGTCCGGCGGCTCACTTTCAGCCGTGCCGACACTTCCTTGTCGGTGAAGAAACGCTCTCCGTTCAGTGTCGGGCGGTAATAGGCGGTCAGATGCTCGAAGCTGTCCAAAAGACGGTCAAGACTGCCCATGAAGTGGATTATCCACTCGTTGTCCTTGTTAATCAGTTCATTCATGTTACTTTGGATTTAGTGTAATTACTTTGTTTACTATATGCGGGTGATTAAATCGTCCTGCCCTTGAACTTTGCTTCTTTGCGCCTGTCCTCCACAACGGAAACAATACGCTGCACGTCTTCGGGACGGTAATACGTCTTGTGGTTTATCTGCGAGTAAGCCAGCGTCCCGTTGTCCCGAAGCGTCTGCAATGTGCGTGGGCTGATGTTGAGCATCCGGCAAACGTCCTGATTGTCCATCCACCCGCCCATTGTCTTCTCTCCGTGCCGCCGGCAGATGGCATCCATGCGACTGACGAAACGGTCGAACTTGGCGACCATCGCCTCAAAGGTCTTTCTTTCAATTGATACGATTTCCATATACATACTTTTTATTGTTACTGTTTCTTTTGCCACAAAGGAATATATAATCTACTACCTTGCAATGGATTTCCAGAAAGTGGCAGCGTGTTGCACCGATACGGTAATCATTGTCCGTGGGTATCATACAGAAACGGTTCTTTTCGCATGAATGCTGTTCAAACAGAAAGGCTGACTATTTCACAATCCGCTTATTTAATAGTTCTCTATATAGTTGTGTGATGAAACAAAGTTTTGGTCGTTTGGAGAGTGACAACATTACGTCATGAAATCATTAAATCAATGTATCATCAAATTGTCAGACAACCATTGTTTGATTTTCCTCAATACTCGTTTTGGCAGGTATTCAACAAATCCTTTTGATCAGTATTTGAATTTCTCTATTCTCATGTACTCAGAACTTTCATCTTTTGAATCATTGTTTGACTAAATAAGGAAATGATTGAACCTGCATTTCGATAAGTGGCTGCATATTGCGTCGATAGGTAGCCATTGTCCGGTTCAAACCACTGTCCGATACCGTGTTAAGGTGTAACTTTGTACCCGAACAGTGAGGAATACCCGGATGAAGCGACTTGGAGTTTGAAAGGTGTTTTCCCAATCCGACAAACGGAGGATTTTTGTGTCCTCAAAGACACAGCAAGGTATATTTTCAGTTACTCGAATGCTTCCGAGTAACTGAAAATCCCAGCACTGCCGTGGGCAGAATTATCCTCCGCAGTCGGATAATTTCGGGGTTCCTTAATTAAAGATTAAACAATGGACAAGCCATAAAATTGAAAGAATAAGAAGAATGAAAAAAAAGAGCAAGTACGGGAGAAATCCCAAGTTGAATCCGAAGACGCACTGCGTGATGGTGCGCTTCGATGATGTGGAGTGGAACAGGTTCCTGACGATGTACGAGGAATCGAACGTGTATGCGAAAGCCGTCTTTCTCAAGGCGCATTTCTTCGGACAGAAGTTCAAGGTGCTGAAGGTGGACAAGACGCTGGTGGACTACTACACCAAACTGTCGGACTTCCACGCCCAGTTCCGTGCTATCGGTACGAACTACAATCAGGTCGTTAAAGAATTGCGCATCCATTTTTCGGAGAAGAAGGCGATGGCGTTGCTCTACAAGTTGGAGAAACATACCATCGACCTTGTGAAGTTGAGCCGGGAGATTGTGGTACTTTCAAGAGAGATGTATGCCAAGTGGGAACAACAGAAGGAATAATTCTCGCAGATACGCAGTCAGGCAAATGAGCGAAGTTCATCGGGAAATTTCATTACCGACCACATCATTGTCGGACGACCTATGGGACTGTTTAAGGATGAAAACCGTCCGAAAGGGATAAAAATGTAAACAATAATGAAGCAAGAGAGATAATCATTTAATATCGTCCTCTTGCTTCATTTTCATTCATTAATCTACAAATTTCATTGTCATAATAATCACGTTTGCTTATAAATCATAAAAATAGCCGTATTTGCTTGCTTGACTAATTTATTTAGACTAATTTTGCATATACTAAATATCATTTGATAATGGAACAACTTACCAAGCGTGAAGAAGAAGTGATGAACAAGTTTTGGGAGAAGGGTGAAGCTACCGTTAAGGAGATTATCGCCACTTATCCCGAACCTCGTCCAAGCAGAACCGCCATATCTACATTCGTGAAGTTTCTTGTTGATAAGGGCTTTTTAGGCCACAAGCCGGCAGGAAACAACGGATTCATCTATTATCCCATTATAGAAAGAGAGGAGTATTGTGGCAATAATCTGAAAAATGTCGTTCAGCGATATTTCAATAATTCCATTCGTGGCGTGATAAGCACTCTTGTAAGAGATAGAAAAATGTCAGACGATGAAGTCCGGGAGTTGATAAATCAGGTGATAGAAGGCAATCGCCAAGAATAAGACCGATGACAATATGGATAACGAACTGATAGAATTATGCAGTAAGATAAAAGAAGAAATCTCCAATGAAAACACATTTCATTTGGGGATTGAAAATCTGTTGCTGTTGCGTAAACGATTGTTCAACGCCATATTGCAATTAAAGGCGGAATTATGTCGTGATGATTTTAATGCTATGCCATTCATAGGAGAGGATGGCTTTCACAGCAAGACAATCGCTTATTCCATCTGGCATATATTCCGTATTGAGGATATTGTCAGCCATACTCTGATTAACGGAGATGTCCAAATATTCTTTTCCGAGAATTTTCAAGAGCGCATCGGTTCTCCGATAATAACTACCGGCAATGAGCTTGTAAAACAGCGTATCGGTGACTTTTCGGAAAAATTGGATTTAGAGGCACTACATCAATACTCTACAAAGGTCAAAGCTAATACTGAGTTTATGCTCAAGAATCTGGTATTCGCAGATTTGAAGCGTAGTTTTACAATCGAAGATAAATTACGTCTTGAATCCTTATGTGTAGTAAGCCAATCCGATAATGCAAAATGGTTGATAGATTACTGGTGTGGCGAGGATTTGAAAGGGCTGATTCTTATGCCGTTTTCCGAGCATTGGATGGCTCATATTCATGCCTGTATGCTAATTAGGAACAAACTGCATTCAAAATGAGAAAGTTACTGTTTATAATTATATATTTGTCTTTTATATCGCCTGCTTTCGCTGGTGGAAACAAGGCGATAGAGAATGCTTTGCACGAGTATATCAAAGGGAAAGATGCCCGGATAGGTGTCGCGGTCATTATCAATGGCAAAGACACCGTATCTGTCAACGGCAATCGGGATTTCCCTATGATGAGCGTAGTCAAATTTCCGCTGGCTCTGACGGTAGCGCACTGGATAAATACTAACGGTATGTCCCTGAACGATACCGTAACATTCAGCGAGAAGGCTATGAAAGAGGATACCTATAGCCCGATGCTCAAAAAGTATGGTAAGAGCCGAAATACCATGACTATAAGAGAACTGCTTGAATGGTCTTTGATTGAGAGTGACAACAATGCGGCAGACATACTCCTGCATCGCGTCGGTGGAGCATCGGGAGTAACATCAATAATGAGGCAAATGGGTATCTCTGATGAGATTGTAATCGGAGCCTCGGAAGAAGATATGCACCGTGATCCATACCTAAGTTATCTTAACCGTACCACACCTTTGGCAATGGCGCAGCTATTTGATAGGTTTTACCACGAATTGAGAAACGCATCACAGTCATATTCTGAAATATCCGTCATGCTTGAACAGTGTCGCACGGGGCTTGACAGGCTTGCTTTACCCCTTTTGCCTACTAATGCCCTGATAGGACATAAGACAGGTACGGGATTTCCGACACCCGAAGGTCGTATATCCGCAGTAAATGATTGTGGATATGTGAATTTGCCTAATGGTACAAGATATTCTATTGCCGTGTTTGTTGCTGATTCCAATTACGACATAGCAACGACCTCAGCCATCATTGCTGAGGTTTCTAAGATTGTCTTGGAAGGTTTGATTAAACAAAAATAAGATAATAATATGGAACATAAATTTTGTCAAAGCTGCGGAATGCCGCTGACTACAGACAACAAAGGTACTAATGCTGATGGCAGTCGCAACGAGGATTACTGTATCTACTGCTATAAGGATGGCAGATTCACACAAGACTTCACTATGGAGCAGATGATTGAACATTGCGCTCAGTTTACCGACGAGATAAACAAGGAGTCAGGACAGACCTTGACACAGGAACAGGCAAAAGACATGATGCGTCAATTCTTTCCACAACTCAAACGCTGGAAAAACCGGACAGCCATGTTTATTGCAATTCTGACATATAAGAAACCGCTTGAAGAAGTCGACCGTTTCCTTCAGGCACATCGTGACTATCTTGCCGAGCACTATGCGGCTGGCGATTTCATCGCATCCGGTCCGCAGACTCCCCGCGTTGGCGGTGTGATAATGATAAAGTCTGACAATCGCGCGTTGGTAGACTCCATCATCGCTCAAGATCCGTTCAACATCAACGGAATTGCCGACTACCGGATTGTGGAGTTTACTCCGACAATGTTTGTAGAATCGAGCCTTTCCGACATACTAAAATAAGTATTATACTGATGGTTAATAAAAGAGCTATAATTATTTGGCTGGCAATCACAATCCTTGTGATGTTAGCATTGCCTTTTGCCGTTGCCCGGCTTGCGTCTGAATGTTCCGGAATGGCACTGTGCATGATGCTTTTCTTAATTGTGAATCCTATTTATTCTGCGATTCTTGGTTATCGCTGCGGGAAAGACATAAAGAAAATGTGGAATCTTCCATTGGTGTCAGCCGTAGCGTTTCTTGCCGGGACATGGATTTTCTTTGACATACATGAATTATGGTTTGTCGTCTATGCAACAGTATATCTTGCAATAGGTTGGATAGCAATGGCTATCAGCAAGTACTTGAATAGACGTGTTCAGTAGAGTTAACAAGAGTACTAATTAAACCGAGTAAATCATCAAGATGAAACAGAAGAATCTTTTATGTTTGTTTATAGGTTGTGCCATGACAATTGTATCATGTAGCCAATCAGCGAATAATAGCCAAGACTCTGCATTAGCAGGTGGTGACAGACCCCCATTTGAATATACTGATGCTGACAAGACGTTTGGTGTTGTACTTGAAATTTCAAGCGACAGCCTGATAACTTGCAACAATAATTTCTCTGGGCAGGACAGTGACCCTTTGATATTAGATACAAGTAATCCCGCTTTCACGGATTTTCTATCCAATTGGTTTGCATCAATGGATTCCGTTCAGATAAACCGACTCAAAAACGGCTCTGAACTTCACATATCAGTAGGAGATGGCGTTACGGACGCAACTATCGAAAAGGTTAAACGTAGCGTCATGAAATGTGGAATCAAGGGGATGTCAATATCTAATTTCTGACGGAATCATATTACGATGCCTACATATCAATCGAGAGCGGCAAACTGACCGCTGAACATAAAAACCGTTAATTGAAAATGAGCAACGATACACGAGACATCTTTTCCGGACTTAAAGCCCGCAAGCCACAATATGTGTTGGGCACAAAGAACGGGGATATACGCACATCAAACGTGACCGAGGAAAAGATCCTTGATGCTATAGACGACATTGAGGATAACGGATGCGTATACCTTGAAAAATGCGTGCCGGTGGTGTTGGTCAGCGATGCAAAGGCATACTCAATTGATTACTTTAAGGATAGCAGTATAGCGGTATGTTTTATGGTCAACGGGTATATGCTGCGAATGTGGCGGTCGGACGTTGATTGCGACATGGCCGCCGATATCATGTGTGACTTCTTCCGCAACGCATCGCTCCCTGATATGACCGGCTGGCACTGTCAGAAAATCCATCCCGAGCAAGAAAAGGCAGAGACGAAACTATGTGTTGATGGCGAGGATTTCCGATACTTTGATATGGCGGATGTGTTCTGTGCTTTGGAAGATATCATAGAGGGCAAATCGCTATGGATGCTTTATGATTTCACTAAAGGCGATGGCGGGTATATCAACATCAGCAGGCGTGACAATGATACCGCTCCGACCACCGGATATAAAGTTGAATATATAAGGTGGTCGGAGCCGGTGCCTATTGGTTACAGAGGTGTTATTTTTGATGTCGGTCTCTTGCGGAACTGGCTGTGGAGTCTGATTGATGGCGAGAGATTGCCCGATCCTCTGAGCTGTTGGGAGGAGTTTGACGTAAACGATTATTTTGGAAGACTGGTATTCAGATTTTTAGACGAAGAGAAAGATGAAAGGTAAATATAGCAGGCAGGTGAAAACGGCAGTCAAGCTGATTTGGTCAAGTTTTGACCGCGATGAAATACGCCGGGGATACTCAATACTTATACTGGAGGCGCAAAAGGGCGATGCAGATGCGCTGGCATTCATAGCCCGCTGCTTCATGGGTGAGTCGTATGTGTGGCCGCAGGCAGGCTTCAAAGCTGACGATGAAAACGCATCGAAGCTGATGCAGAAGAGCGCGATGATGGGCAGTGCCACGGGCGTTCTTTGTGCTGCGCGAAGCGCAAACCTCACCCCTTCGGTGGAACGTGCAATGCCGTTCGCCTCGTTTAAGGAAGCGTTTGAGGAGATTCTCGGTCAGGCAGAGCGTGGCGACGCCTTCTGTTGCTACATGGTCGGCAACGTGTATTATTGGGGCGACTATCTGCGTGTCGAGCCAGACTATGCCAAGCAATTCAAAGATGAAAACGGATATAACGCATGGGCCTGGCCGATAGCAAAGGAGTGGTACGAGCGCAGTTTCGACGGCGGGCTTTGTGCCGGATGGGGCAATTACTGCGACATACGCAAATCCGGCCTCTGCAAAATTGCGCAGGATGTCTTTGAGAAATATTACTTGATGCTGGCGGATATTTCACCCGTAATCTGCAACAACTACGGCTATTATCTCCGCACCGAGAAGGGCGACTCATACGGTGGGTTGTTGCGATATGTGGAGGCTGCCCGCAGGGGCGACCCACAAGCCGCATACAATGCAGGGCATATCTACGAAGCCGGTGAAGAAGTGGATGAGAATATCGATCTTGCATATCAACTCTATGAAATGGCTGCCAAATGCGGACATCCCGCAGGACAATTTGAGGTAGGATATTATCTGTTTGAAGGCTTCGGTGATGTGGAGCAGGACTACGCCAAGGCTGTGGAATGGTTTGAAAAGGCATACCAAAACCCGAAATGCAGCGAGACCACCCGGACGCAGACCGCCGCCTACCTCGGTTTATGCTATCAGGAGGGGCTGGGAATAGTTCAAGACGACGATGTGGCATTCGAGTATCTTCATGAAGCCGGGGAAGACATCGACAATCTATGGGAGTCAATAACCGTCAAGGTGCTCACCGCACTCGGCGTGGCGTATGCCTTCGGTCGTGGCACCGATACGGATATAGAACTGGGATACCAGTATTTTGAGGATGCTGCAAAACTCGGTTCGGAAGAAGCTAAAGAGTATATCGACTACATCAACTCGCCGGACTATGAAGCCGACGAGCGGAAAAAAGAAGAACCGGCCACTCCCGTAGCCCCGTTCTGGCAGAATGTGGCTGAAAAAATCAGAGATGCGGTTGCTGCTGACCTGCGCGAAATTCTTGGCCGCATAGATGATGAGCACATATACACTGCCGCCTTGGTCACCGACAGGTATTGCTGCTCTCTTTTTCTCGCTGTGAACACGTTGGAGTACCTTCAAAGCGAAGACGAAGAACCCGATGACGAGAGCAAATGGCATCCAGATGAATGGGGATATTCTGACGGACATGGCAGCGAACTGGTGAAGCTCAGCAAATCGCTGTGGGAAAACCACGCCACTTTGCCGGGCGAAGCCTTTTTCTTCAGCGCAATGATATCAGCGATGGCGCAGGTCAAAGGCTCGGGAATATTCAGAGAAGGCACCGAAGAAATCACATTCTTCATTTCAATATCGGATGATGAAGACGCTGAAAATCTCGAAGACTCGTCAGCCATGACACTGAACAGCCCCGAACTGGCAGCAGCTTTTTTGAATAGAAACAAGTAACATCATATTATGGCATATTATACTGTTTACTGGCCTCAGGACTGGTTGGACGAACTAAGAAAATCAAATGACACAGGGCCTATAAAAGTAGTGTTTGGCAGCATCCACTCAAGGATGCCATCAATAGCATCAATAAAAGAGGGAGATGTCGTATTTCCGGTCTCATTGCTCGACAGGCGTCTCTACATAATGGCAAGATTGGAAGTGACGCATAAGGAAAGAGCCTTCGACTATTGCATAAGAGAACTCGGAAATCCTTACAGGTCTCTTATTCCCGAAGGTGTTGTCGTTAAGGTCTCTGACGCATTCTTTTGTGCAAAAGACGTTTCTTATAAAAGTCTCCAGAGTGTGCCTGAGAATCTCACGATGATTATTCCCGGCGACAAACCCCATTGCAAGCATCAGGAACCGTTTAATTGCTGTGCCGAATGGGCAGTATGGGGAGAAAATGGCAGTGTTATCCAACCGCGCCTCATTCCTGATGAGGTTGTGCCACTTCTTAGATTCGGTTATCCGAAGAGTAAAGAGAAGCCATTACGAATCAATTCAAAAGGAGTTGTGTTGGCTCAAAGTATAGCTGCAACCCGGCGTTTGTCGGAGGAATCTGCAATGTTTTTTGAAGAAATCTTTAAACCGATTGAAAACGTTGAACCGTAGGTCAACAAGATAATTATATGCTGCAAATTTGGATTTGAGACTATAACAGAGCGAGAGCAGGATTATTTAATGGTTAACATTTGAATTAAAAGTAAATCATGAATATAAAGTCGGAACTACAACAACTCTGTGGGGATACCCAAAATCTACGGCTTAATGACGTAAATATTGAGCCGGAAACGATACAGGCAATCATGATAAATGAGGTTGTCCCGTCATGTCCGGAAGATGATTTCTATGGGAAACCGGATTCCGCGTATATGTCAACGACAATTCCGATGTTCAGAAAAGCAGGAATAGAGATAGGTTCAGTACAAGACATTCTAAATAATGGAATTTACATTACCAATGCTGTCAAGGCACCTAAAACCGAATATGCCGTTTCAAAGGAGAGCATAGAGGATAGCCTGCCCTATCTGGAAAAAGAGCTTGCTTTGTTTCCAAACGCCAAGGTTATCATGCTTATGGGGGATGTGGCAAAGAAAGCCTTTAATATGATATGCAAGAAGGCGACCAAGAAAAATGCCGTTCCAAGTATATCTACTTACAAGTTACGTAATACAGAGATTTTCTATAATGGAATACGCATTATGCCCTCTTACATTATGACCGGCCAGAACATTCTGATTGAAAAGTCAAAATTCGAGATGGCATCGAAGGATATAGAAACGATGTACAGGTTAATTAAATGTTTTGATTAAAGATGGCTATTGCACCTGAT
>SKEY01003122.1_pt1 | contig 15587 bp, 10 predicted proteins | sample 4843871 | NCBI WGS metagenome assembly SKEY01 (sample SAMN11008797, study PRJNA524170) | human gut metagenome | biome: Human fecal sample; material: Feces; isolation source: fecal sample from pouch patient p36 | host: Homo sapiens | place: Israel: Tel-Aviv | collected 2016-12-04 | reverse complement strand
GTGTAGATGAGGTGGTGCAGACCGGTGGGAACGAGCAGCTTGTTGAGCATGCCGTAGATAAACAGACCGATGTTGCCCGACTCCTTAATGATGCCGGCAACGGAGGAGATGGCACCCTGGACCGGAGGCCAAACGATGCAGAAGCCAGCGCCCATGATCCAGGAGATGATGATCATGATCAGGAACGGGAAGCGAACGCCCGAGAACATCGAAAGGGCAATGGGGAACTGCTTGTTCGAATACTTGTTGAACACGGCACCGGTGATGCAACCAAGAATGATGCCGCCAAACACGCCGGTATCGAGCACCTGGATGCCCATAACGGTGCTCTGGCCGGTTCCGGTAAGACCGAGCATGCCGTTCGCTTCGGCAAGAGAGCCGGTGGCGTTGAGCACGATGTTGTTAGCCTGCAGGAACAGGAAGAACGACATCAGGGCGATCAGCGAGGCATGGCCCTTGTTCTTCTTTGCCATGGCGCCGGCGATGCCCACGCAGAACAGAATCGAGAGGTTGTTGATGATAAACATCAACGACTGATAGACAACGGCGCCCACGAGCTGGAACGGACCGAAGCCCAGCACAGGGACCATGGCGCAGATGGTCTTGTTGGTCAGAATGATGCCCACGATGAGCAGAATGCCGGCAACCGAGAGATACATCATCGGCTGGACGATTGACTTCGCGAACACCTCCAACGGCGCTTTGAAATTGAACTTCTTTTTTGCGGTCATAGCGGTACTCCCCTTCCTTTTCCGCAAATTAAGACAGATGTGCCCTGGACAAGACCGTGAGCCTTGCCTTATATCAATCGATGTGTGGGCACGTTATGCCTAGAGACCAGGTTCTCCAAGCAGGTTAACAATGTGATATGCGAGATAACTCTTCTCGGCATCGGTAACGGCAACGTTATAGGTAGACGACAAGTGGGCGGCTATGGCGTCCGCGCACGAGAATGCGCACGGATACGCCGTTTCATCGATTCGGAACAGCGCGTCGCCATTGATTTGCCCGGCCGTGGGGTCAAGCGCCCGCTGTGCGAAAAACTGCAGGTGGCGGACGAAACGCTCGTAAGGCAGCGAGGTGTTATCGAGGGTCGTAGCATAGCGCTCAGAAACAATCGCGAGCACGTCGCGAACAAGCTGGACCGAAACAATCAAACGATCGGAGCGTTGCGGCATGGTGGCGTTGACGATATGCAGCGTAATAAAACCCTGCTCTTCTTCGCTCATCTGGATGCCCATATACTCCTTGATAATCTGCAGCGCACGGCCCGCAAGTGCATACTCCTTGCGATAGAACTGCTGGATCTCGAGCAGCAACGGATTCTCGCAGGAGACGCCCTTGCGCTCACGCTCCAAAGCAAGGCTGATATGGTCTGCGAGAGCGATGAGGATCTTATCGTTGATGTCGACATTGAGCTCTCGACGAAGCATCTGAACAATGTCCTCGGAAATCACGAGGTTGACGGTGGGGATGGACTCCAAAAGATGTGCCAAGCGGTCAATCGTACGCGAGTCCTGAGAAGTTCCCTCCTGCAACGCGTAGGTCTTTTCGATCGACGCCTCGTCGATGGCATCGCCGGCATGACGGCCAAAGCAGAGGCCTCGGCCGATGACGATGAGCTCGGAGCCATCGTCCGAAGTGACCATTGCGACGTTGTTGTTAAAAACTCGCTTGATAACCACGGTACCCACCACAAGAATTTACTCGGAAAGCCAGACGACAGGCTCTTTAACAGCAACAGGGCCGGAAGCATGCTCACGAAGAGTCGAGTTCTCCGAGCGCTCGCACACGATAACGAAGACCGTGGGATCGAAGCCGGCGGCGCGGACCGCGTCGAAATCGACCTCGACGAGGGGCTGGCCCGCGTCGACATGGTCACCCTGTGCAACAAGCGCATGGAAGCCCTTGCCCTCAAGCTTAACAGTGTCGATTCCGATATGCAGCATCACCTGAGCAGAGCTGTCGTCGGACATGATGCCCAGCGCGTGCTCAGTCGGAAACAGCGCCGCGACGGTGCCGGAAACAGGAGCGCACACCGTTCCCTCTTGGGGAACCACGGCAACGCCATCGCCCACAGCACGGCTGCTAAAAGCGGGGTCATTGGTATTTTCTAGATGAACAAGCTCGCCGGAAACGGGAGCAAGGATTTCGAACTCGGAAGCCGCAGTCTTCTGCTCATCCGAACCGCCCATCAGGCGAGAAAAGAAACCCATGGTGGCATGTCCCTTCATAAATATAGCCCAACCAAAATCAAACGAATGCATCCATAGAGACACACCCGTTCAAAGACTTTGGTTAGGCCCACGTCCGAGGGACTCGGTAACCTTCCGCATTTCTTTTTACGGGGGCTATTGTAAACAAGCCCAAAGCCAGAACAATCATTATGACCGATGAACGGTATTTTTTCTCCGATAAACGGTATTTAGACGACACTTAGGGACTAGGCGGCACTTAGGGACGATCCTTTTCTGCCGGCACCCAGGGGCACTCCTTGCTCTGGTGCAATGGGGTCAGGTTTGTTTGCACCAACTTGGTGCAGATTAACCTGACCCCAATGCACCAATCTCGCTTGCGTTAGATGAAGATCTCACATTCCCTGCGCTCGACGCAAGCCTTGCTCAGCATCTGGGTAACGGTGGCAAGTTTGTTAGGGTCAAGTTTGCGAGCATTCTGCGAGCATACGGAGACGCAACGCATGCAGGAGATGCACGCCTCGCCATCCACCTGCCTTGGATCGTCCTTGTCGATAGCTCGAACAGGGCACAACGCAGCGCAAGCACCGCAGGAGACGCAATCCTCCGTTGCATGGGGCACCATACTGTGGCCTCCAGCTTGCTTATAAGGACGATTGCCGGGAATAGAGGGCTCGGACGCAGCCCCGTCCAGTAGCTTTTGCCGGATCCGCTGCGCAAACTCTGAAAGTTGCGCCACATCCTGCGCATCCGGTCGCCCAGCAGCAAACTGACGAGCAACGGAATGCTCAGCAATGGCAGAAACCGCTGCAACCACCCTAAATCCGGCACGCTTCGCAACGTCTTCCAGCTCAATAAGCGTATCCTCAAACGCGCGGCCCCCGTAAACACAAACCAAAACAGCCCGAGCTCCGTTGCCACGCACCATTCCCAGTCGCTCAACCGCCACAGCTGGAACCCTGCCAGCATATGATGGGACGGAGATAACCGCAACGTCGCCCTTCGCCATCGAGACCCCGTGGAAATCCAACCCGCTATCGGTCAGATCGACAGTAACGATATTCCCATCCAGCGCCCCGGTCACAAGACCAGACACTTTCTCCGTTCCGCCCGTTGGACTAAATACAATTTCGAACATGCTCATCGAACATCCTCCCCTACGCTTGGTAACACACCAAGCCGCCCGCATGCTTAGACAGAGTATACGGCGCGTGGGGACACCCCGGTTTGGTGCAAAGGGGTCAGGTTTGTTTCCACCAACCTGGTGCAGATTAACCTGACCCCTTTGCGCCAAACTATGCTGTCTGCCTCATCGATTTGCATAATTTCCGTAACAGATTGCATATATTTACATGATACCGCTGTGTTCTCCTGAGGTACCCCATCCCGGACCGTGCAAAAAACGGAGTATTCTGCAACGCGCTCGTGCCAACACCGCCGCGAGCGGGCAAAACTGTAGGGCGCTGCATCATTTTGGGTTCCGATATAACGAGAATGACGCACCTTTGCACCGGAAAACGGAAAAGTCTGACTCAAAACGCTCGCTAGGGATATCCGAAGGCCACCGCTGGCGACGTCGAATCGTATGCAGGCAACTCGATCTGCAGAATACTCCAAAAAATGCACGGCGCACCCCATGGGACCCATTGCCGCATGGCTGAAAACGGGCCTTCAGCATCCTCCAGGTGCATTCCTGAGCAAATCACACCGGATCAACGGTCGGATGCGGCAAACAAAAGGGCCCGAGCGTTGTTTGCTCGGGCCCTTAGCTTGTCTCACGCTAGCGTGCGATGCGTATGTTACTTGCGCTTGCCGCCGCCGTCACCGGGGCGACGGGAGCTACCGCCGCGCTTGCCGCCGCGATTGCTACCATAGCTGCCACGGTTATCGCGACCGCCGGCACGACCGCCGCGGGAGCCGGCCTGGTTGCCGCCACGCCCGCCGCGGTAGCCGCCACGGCGCTCCTCGCGGGTGTCGTCGTAGTTGCGCCAGTCATCGCGACGATCGCGGCTGGCACGCGGGTCGCGACGATCGCGCGACCCATTCGAACGAGCAGCGCCGCTGCGGCCACCGTTGCCACGAGCGCCCTCGCGACGCTCGCCACCGCGGCCACCCTCGCGACCCCCGCGCTCGTCAAAGCGCTTGCCGCCGCGGGTACCACGCTCGTCACGCGAACCACGGCCTTCGCCGCCACGGCGCTCATCGCGCTCGCCGTCGCGACCGGAGCGACGACGGTCACCCGAGCCGCGCTTGCCGCCGCGCGAGCCACGGCCCTCGTCCTCGCGCTCAACACGACGACGGCCACCACGGTCCTCGTCCTCACGACGACGGCGGTGTGCCTCGCCCTGGAACTGCTTGGCACGACGCTCGGCACGGTTGCCGCGCGGGGCCTGCTCGACGGCAGCAGCACCGCTGCGCTCCTCGGCAGCCACCTCGCGGGCCACGCTCTCCACAGCCTCGTCCACGCGAGCCTGAACGCCCTCGCGCACGCGGGTCTTGCCACCGCGCTTGGGACGACTCGGACGCTCGCCGTCGCCGCGGCGCTCGTCGCGACCGCGGTTGGAACGACCGGCAACATCGCCGTAATCGTCGCCGTTGCGCTTGCCGTCGCGACGTGCCTGCTCGAGCTTCTTCTTGCTCTTGGACTTGCCGCGCTTGGTCTTCTTCTTCACCTTAAAGGCCGCAGGATCGCGCTCGGGATCGACGGCGGGCGGATTGGGGCCCACATGCAGGTCGCCGGCGTCATAAATGTCGGCCGTCTTGTCCATGAGCTTCTCGATCTCGTAGAACTCATCGACGTCCTGCTCGGTCACAAACGTAATGGCCCAGCCCAGCTCGCCGGCACGACCCGTGCGGCCGATGCGGTGGATGTAGTCGGTCGGCTCTGCCGGCACGTCAAAGTTCACGACGTAGCGCACATCGCTAATGTCGATGCCGCGGGCGAGGACATCGGTCGCCACCAGCACGTCAACGGTGCCGTCGCGGAAGGCCGAAAGCGCGCGCTCGCGCTGGGCCTGGCTGCGGTTGCCGTGAATCGCGGCGGCCTTGATGCCCTTACGCTCCAGACGACGGCAGCAGCTGTCGGCGCGGTGCTTGGTGCGCATAAAGACGATAGTGCGCTCCGGGCCCTCCTTCTTGAGGAACTCGGGCAGCAGGTTGTTCTTGGCCTCGATGGACACTGGGAACACAAACTGGTCGACGGTGTCGGCGGTCGACGTGGCAGGCGCGATCTCCACGCGGGCCGGGTCGTTCACCAGGTCGGTGATCTCGCCCACGGCCTCCTCGTCGAGCGTGGCCGAGAACAGCAGCGTCTGACGCTCGGCCGGCGTCTCGCGCACAATACGGCGGACGGCGGGCAAAAAGCCCATGTCGAGCATGCGATCGGCCTCGTCGAGCACCAGGACCTTGACCTCGTCCAGGTGGCAGGCACCCTGCTCGATCAGGTCGACCAGACGGCCCGGCGTTGCGACCAGGATGTCGCAGCCGTACTTGAGTGCCGCGGTCTGGGGCTTGTAGCTCACGCCGCCCACGACGGTCACGGCGACATGGCCGGTGACGTCGGCAATCTTGCCGGCGACCTCATCGATCTGCTGGGCAAGCTCGCGCGTGGGGGTGATGACGAGCATCGCGGGGCCGCGGCCGTTGCCCTCGGGCTTCTTGGCGCCGCGACGGCGGTTGCGGCCGCCACGCTCGCGCACGGGCTTGGGCGGAGCGATGTGCTCCAGATTGTTCATGGTCGGCAGCAAGAAGGCGGCCGTCTTGCCGGTGCCGGTCTGAGCGGCGGCAAGCAGGTCACGGCCCTCAAGCACCACGGGGATCGAGCCGGCCTGGACAGGCGTGGGCGCCGTGTAGCCTAGGTTCTCGATGGCACGAAGCATCTCGTCCGAAAGTCCCAGCTCGTCAAAGGCGGGCAGGTTCTCGGTCGCGGACTCGACGGTCTCGGCGGCGCTGGCCTCGTCGGCAGCGTCGAAGGCAGCCTGGGTCATGGCCTCGCGGGCCTCGTCCAGAATCTCGGCGTCCGTGACGTCGGATACAGAATTACGCATATGTTGTTGTTCCTTATCTGCACGCGTTATGGGCACGGCATGCGGCCGCGCGAGCGTGCTTGGTAGTGCGCTAATACATACAAAAACAGGTGCGCACAGAGAGGACGTTGCTCAGCACGCTGGCGATCGCTTTGGCAGCCATATCACGCGCCGTCCAGACGCAGCAGCTCTAAGCGATGGAGCAGATTCGCCGCCGGTTAGTATACCCGCGCTTCGCATGCCCCCACGTAAACCACAGATGACGAGGCGGACGGGGCGGGTCTGGGCCGATTGTCTCAATCTGTAACAGTTGCTCAGCAAAAACCGGTCTTAGTGTTACAGATTGAGACAAACCCAAACCTCGCAAAACAAAATCTCGATCTGTAACAGTTAGAGCTCATTTTCCCTGCTAGATGTTACAGATTGAGATGTCTGGCAGGGACTGCCAACGATTGAGCAGCCGCCCTCATCTGTATCGAAATGTCATACATTTCTTTCTGTACTGGACACCCCCAGGGGGTATGGGTGTATAGTATCGGCAGGTTAACAATTCCAACACCGCACTACAGAAAGGAGAAGCCATGGCTCAAGATAAGTTTGACGTGGGCGGCATGACGTGCGCCGCCTGCCAGGCGCATGTGGACCGCGCCGTGAGCAAGCTCGACGGCGTCCAAAGCGTCGCGGTCAACCTGCTCGCCGGTTCCATGATGGTCGACTACGACCCCGCGCAGGTCTCCCCCGACGATATCTGCACCGCTGTCGATCGCGCGGGTTACTCGGCCTCGCCCGTCAGTACGGGCACCGAAGCCGCCCCAAACGGCAGCGCGCAAGCCAGGTCCGGCGCCGCTCATATGGAGTCACCTACCAAAAAGCTGGAGGCCACCGCCTCCGCCATGCGCACCCGTCTCATCATCTCAATCATCTTTCTCATTCCGCTGTTCTACATAGGCATGGGGCACATGCTCGGCTGGCCGCTGCCCAGCGTCTTCACCGACCACACCCACAGCATGACGTTGGCGCTCACCGAGCTTGTCCTGCTCATCCCCATCGTCTACGTCAACGACGCGTACTTTATCAACGGCTTCAAATCACTCGTGCACGGCGTGCCCACCATGGACGCCCTAATCGCCGTCGGCGCCACCGCGTCGATCGCTTGGTCGCTCTACGCCATGTTTATCATGGCTGACCAGCTGGCCGCCGGGCAGGTTCACGAGGCTATGATGACGGGCATGGACAACCTGTATTTTGAGAGCGCCGGCACCATCCTGTCGCTCGTCACCGTGGGCAAATATCTCGAGACGCGCAGCAAGTCCAAGACCGGCGGCGCTATCGAGGCGCTCATCGACTTGGCACCCAAGACTGCGACCGTCGTTGCCGATGACGGCACCGAGACCGCTGTGGACGTCGACGCCATTCTACCCGGCCAGGTGCTGCGCGTGCGCCCCGGCGAGTCCATCCCCGTCGACGGCGTGGTGCTCGAGGGCGCCTCCGCCGTAGACGAGAGCGCGCTCACCGGCGAGTCCATCCCCGTGGAAAAGACCGCCGGCGACACCGTCAACGCCGCCACGGTCAACCGCACCGGATCGTTTACCTTCCGTGCCACGCGCGTGGGCGCCGACACGTCGCTCGCCAAGATCATCCAGCTCGTCGAGGACGCCAACGCCACCAAGGCGCCCATCGCCCGCCTGGCCGACAAGGTCGCCGGCGTGTTTGTGCCCGTGGTGTTTGTGATCTCGGCCGTGACCTTTGCGGTGTGGATGGCACTGACCGGCAGCATAAACGAGGCGCTCACCTCCGCCGTGGCCATGTTGGTGATCAGCTGCCCGTGCGCGCTGGGCCTGGCCACGCCCGTCGCCATTATGGTTGGCACCGGCAAGGGCGCCGAGATGGGCATCCTGTTTAAGAGCGCCGAGGCGCTGGAGAACCTGCGCAGCGTGGGCACCGTGGTGCTCGATAAGACGGGCACGGTCACCCGCGGCAAGCCTGCCGTGACCGATATCGTGGTGGCCACGCGCACTGACGGCTCGCCCGCCATGAGCGAAAAAGCGTTACTGAAGCTCGCTGCCGCGCTGGAGCGCTCGAGCGAGCACCCGCTGGCCGAGGCGATTATCGCCGAGTGCGAGGCGCGCGGAATCGTGGCGCGCATGGTCGAGGACTTTGCCGCCGTGCCTGGACGAGGCGTTACGGCGCGCGAGGGGCAGAATGTCATCGCAGCCGGCAACGTGCGCCTGATGAACGAGCTGGGCGCGGAGGTGCCCGCCGGTCTTGCCGAGCAGTTCGCTGCCGAGGGCAAAACGCCGCTGTTCTTTGCCAAGAACGGCGAGCTTGTCGGCACCATCGCCGTGGCCGACGAGGTCAAGGAGACGAGTGCCGAGGCGATCGCCGCGCTGCGTTCGCTCGGCGTCGACGTGCGCATGCTCACCGGCGACAACCGCGTGACGGCCGAGGCCATCGCCCGCCGCGTAGGGCTCACCAGCGAGCAGGTTATCGCCGACGTTCTTCCCGCCGACAAGGAGCGCCACGTGCGCGAACTGCAGGATGCGGGCGGCAAGGTCGCCATGGTGGGCGACGGCATCAACGACTCCCCCGCCCTGGCGCGCGCCGACGTGGGCCTCGCTATCGGCACCGGCGCCGATATCGCCAAGGAGGGCGCCGAAGTGGTGCTCATGCGCAGCGACCTCATGGATGTTGCGCGGGCCATCGAGCTGTCGCGCGCCACGATCCGCAACATCAAACAGGACCTGTTCTGGGCACTGTTCTACAACGGCATCGGCATTCCGCTGGCGGCGGGCGTGTTCTTCCCGCTCACCGGATGGCAGCTCTCGCCGATGTTTGGCGCCGCGGCCATGAGCCTGTCGAGCGTGTGCGTCGTAAGCAATGCGCTGCGTCTGCGAACCTTTAAGCCATCAGTTGCGGTGAAATAAGGCGTAACATGCTTAGCTAAACCGCTATTTAGTCCATATTCCACCGCAACTTTAGGTACTCAATGAAAAGGAGATAATCATGAACTACATCGTTAAAACGTCTGGCCTTATGTGCGGCCACTGCGACGCTACTGTCGAGACCGCGCTGCTCAACGTAGCCGGCGTGACCGATGCCGATGCCGATCACGAGACCCAAACCGTCCAGGTGGAGTGCGCCGACACCGTGACCACCGAGCAGCTCGCTGCCGCCGTCGAGGGCGCCGGCGAGAAGTTCCACGCCCTGTCCGTGATCGCCGCGTAGCAGCTACCAGAGGCATTCGATCCCATCGACCAGAAACGAGGACCCGCCATGATGGCAGACCATAAATCGGTGACCCGCATGCTCAAAACGGCACGCGGGCAAATCGACGGCATCCTGCGGATGGTGGAGGAGGACCGCTACTGCGTCGATATTTCCACGCAGCTCATGGCCACACAGGCGCTCCTCGCGCGTATTAATGCCGACGTGCTCAAGGCGCATATCGAGGGCTGCGTCGCCTCGGCCATCGAATCGGGCGACGAGGAGCTCAAAGCCGCCAAGCTCGCCGAGATAGAGCGCGTCGTCGACAAGCTCGCCAAATAATTGGTGCAAGGGGGACAGGTACGTTTGCACCACCTTGGTGCAGATTTACCTGTCCCCCTTGCACCAAAAGGGGTATAAGGGCGTGCAGCATATCGAACGAAAGGCAATTCGCATGAATGACTTTATGAAGGGTCGCAACGGCGCCGACGAGCTCACCATCGTGATGGGCTTCGCAGGCATTATCATCGCGATGATTGGATCGATGGCCCGCATCCAGTGGCTCAGTTGGATCGCCATCGCCGTTATCGTGCTCGACGTGCTGCGCGGTCTGTCCAAAAACATCGATGCGCGCCGCAAGGAGAACGATGCCTTTGTCGCGGCGACCGCAAACGTCCCCGGCCTCGGCAAGTTCGTCGCCAGCTTGGGCGGCGGGGCTGCAGCTGCCAACGCCTCGCGCGCAGCCGGCACCAGCAAAGAAGACTTTGAGCGCGCCAAGCGCACGGCCAAGAAGATGTGGAAGGGCCGCAAGACCACGGCGTACCTTAAGTGCCCCAACTGCGGCCAGATGCTGTCCGTCCCCAAGGGCAAGGGCAAGATCCGCGTCACCTGCCCCAAGTGCCACGCCAAGATGGAAACGCGCTCCTAGCCGCTACACCATAGGACAAAATTAAAGCCGAGGCCTCGCGTTGAGACCTCGGCTTTTTGCATGGAGCGACATCATTCGATGAAGCTGTCGCCCCGTCGCGCCAGCGCCTAAGCTACGCCGTCGCGGGCGAGCTCCTCGGCCAGCGCCTCGGCCGGCATGGCCATAATCGCGTCGAGCTCGGCGTCCACCTCGGGAATGCGCTTCACCTTGAGTTTGCGCACCAGGTTGCCGCGGCACATCACGTGCATTGGCTCACGCAGAGCACACAAGTCATCGAGCGGGTTCTCGCGCGTCACCAAAATGTCGGCCGCCTTGCCGCACTCGATCGTACCGGTCTCGTCACCCAAGCCCAGTAGCTCAGCATTGACCTGCGTGGCCGTATGCAACGCGAAGGCGTTGCTCACGCCGACATACTTGGCAAAATAGGCCACCTCGCGCCACATGTCGTACTGGGTCACGAACGGGCAGCTCGAGTCCGTGCCCAGGCCCACCTTAACGCCGGCGTCCAGGGCGGCGCGAGCGCTCTCGATAATGCCCGAACACACGATGTCGCCGTTCTTCTTTTGCGTGTCGGTCGAATGGGTCTTTTCCGGATTGAGCAGTACAAACGGCAGTGCGGGGCTGATTGTGCAGGTCACGCTCGGCGCGCGTCCCTCGAGCTGCGTACCCGCGGCGCCGCGGTACAGCTCCAGAATCTCAGGCGTCAGCGGAGCGCCGTGCTCGATTGTGTCGACGCCGGCCTGAAGCGCGGCCTTCACACCTTCGTTACTCTCGACATGGGCCATGACCGGAAGGCCAACCTCGTGCGCCGCCTTACACGCCGCCGCGGCGACATCGAGCGGCATGCGCAGCACGCCCGGCTCGCCCACCTCGGTCGCATCGAACACGCCGCCCGTCACGAACAACTTGATGACATCGGCACCGCGCGCATACAGATCGCGCACCTGTTCGGCCGCCTCGGCGGGGCTGTTGGCCACCTGGGCAAACAAGCCCGCGCCATGGCCGCCCGGCACTGTGACGCCCGTTCCCGGCGCCACCAGACGCGGACCCTGATACTTGCCGGCATCGATAGCATCGCGCACGGCCAGATCGGCAAACAGCGGGTCGCCCGCGCCGCGCACCGTGGTCACGCCGCTTGCCAGCTGCTGCTGAGCGCTGCCCTTGAGGATATGGCGCACGACGGCGCGCCCCACGGGATTGTCGAGCTTCTTCATCAGCGCGCCCGCATCGCCCGCCGAAACCGGCTTGCCCGAACCGCACAGATGCACATGCATATTAATGAGACCCGGCATGAGATACGCCCCTGCCAGGTCGATGACCTCGGCACCCGCTGGAGCTTGAGCCACAGCGCTCGGTCCCATCCAGGTGATGATGCCACGCTCGACGACCACGGCCATATCGGGCTGCGGCTCCATATGCTCCGAACCATCCAGAACGGTCGCATTGATAAACAACGTGGGACGATCGGCAGTCGCCATATCGACCTCCTCCCCCTCAGAAAACTTCAACATTTGTCCATTATTACCCAGCACGGCGGGATTGCTACGGACGTATCGGTTAACGGAGAAAGGAGAGATGTGAGGGCAAACGGAGACAGCGCAGCGATGCTTCGGTCGCTCTAGTCAAACGTCTAGATCTGTAACAAGTAGACAGGTTTTCGGCCTCTAGATGTTACAGATTGAGATCTTTTAGCGGCAGCCAACCTTCTGTCTCGATCTGTAACAGTTACGAGGCCAAACGGCCCCTTGTTGTTACAGATCGAGACAAACTCGGCAGGAACAACCACATCCGCGTTAGTCGTACCCCTCAGTGTCCATACCACTGCCGCTTCCATTCCTCCGCCAGATCAACCCGCTGCGGAATGCCCGCCAGTCTCATCTTTTCAGCCAGCTTCCCCGGATTCTTGAGTTCATCAAACGTAAACCTCAGGACCTTATGTCCGAGCATCGTCAGATGGGACTCCCGCTGACGTTCCGCCACGAACGGGTCGACCGATCCCCGCCCCTCGTCGTTCTGTAAGGAATACTTTCCCTTTCCATCGAGCTCGCCAATCACGCACATCCCGTCCTCGAGCCTCCAGAAATAGTCGACTCGAAATACCTGATTCGGATCGAGCGGGTCGCGAAACTCCACCTGCAACTCTGGCACCGGAAAACCGTATGCAATAAAGAACGCCCGAAAGCGAGACTCGCCGCCGTTTTCGGACAGCCCGTCCGCATACGACGCGATCACCTGCGCTCTGCGATACCCGCGCTTGCCTTCACAATCTATACGAAGCCGCTCACAAAAGTCATCGCGCGATACGCCCTTTGCTCGCAACGCAGAATCGGCAATCGCCAGGCCATACGAAAACGGCGCACGCAACAGGCAATCCTCCACTGTGCGCCAAAACGGCGTCGCCCGCACGCCGTCGACTTGTTCAAGCGCGCCCGCCGCCTGCGGACGCAACAACCGGTATCCTGCACTCAACGGCACCGAGCAACCTGTCTTAACAAGAAATCGCGGCCCGAGCAGATCATTCGGCACCTCCAGACCCCACAAAAGCGCCGCGTCATAACCCCAAAACGCCCAATCTGGATAAAACTCCGCAAGCCCTTTGACGGTACGCAGCGCTCGCTCCGCCGGCGTCAGCACATCCCAATCATGTTGAAAGCAAAACAAATACGGCTCGGGCTCCGTAATATCATCGGTTCCCACATGACGCCGCAGCCACATGAGCTCGGCGTTGTCGTGCGTCACAAGCAGCACGCCTTGTTCAGCCGCCTTCGCGAGTCTGGCAAGCATCCTATTCCGCGCCAAGGTGTTACGTGTCGCCTGCTTGTGTTTAAGAACGGTATTAGACACTTTCATCACCACCACATCGGAGAAATGGGCCATCGCCGCCGTTGCCGCCGCCGACAAACGTCTTGATCTGTAACAGTTACGAGCACAAGCAGCCGCCAAACGTTACAGATCGAAATTTTCGGTCGTGCGTCCAACCTTTGTCTCAATCTGTAACAGGTAGGTCGAGTTTTGGCCTGTAGATGTTACAGATTGAGACATTTCCCCAGTCAGGTGCCAAACGTCTCGATCTGTAACAGGTAGACCGGTTTTTTGTCCCTAAACGTTACAGATTGAGGCATGAAGACAGAGGGCAAGGCGGGCGACAGCCCACCCCCTACTCCCATTCCTGTTCGTAAATATTGAGCGACTTCACATACCGCCCCTGGGCGCCCATGATGTCGCGGACCAGGCGCAAAAAGAAGCTGATGCACGAGGTGTCGAAACCGTCCTCTAGGTCCTCGGGATGCACCGCGCCCGGCCCGTCGACCGCCGTGTCGCTCAGGCGCGCGATGTCATACAGGTAGAGCTGCCCCGCCGTCAGCCAGACATCGTCGACGCACGCGAGTCGCACCGCAATCGCGCCATCGTTCCAGTGCTCCTTTTGCACGATATGTGGGTCGTAGACGTCAAAGCGACGGTCGGTGCGCGTGTCCTTCAGCACGACCATGCCAGTCGCGGGATCCTTGTCCAAAATGCCAAAGCGCGAGAAATACTGCGTGTCACGCACCCGATTAAGTCGCCCGAGCGAAGCAGGAGAAATTGACGCTGGCGGCTCGTCCACATACAGCTCCAACAGCGTCTTGCCGTGGCAATAGGGGCGCTCAAACAGCAGCCAATCGGTAAACGCCATGTTGTAGGCCATGATTTCGTTTTGAGAAGGTTCCTCGCAATAGCTGAGCCACGGATCGACGATAATCTCGAACTGCTCGCGCGCCGGCTCCAGGAATTGAAACTTCCGCAGCATCCAAAAGTGAGCCATGTCGGTAATATCGTTGCCGACGGCTTCGGCCAGCTGCGCTCGGTCAAAAACTTGGTCAGTCATAGCATCCTCCTCAAACTGATGGACCTCAATTTGAGCTTACGAGGAGGGCGGGCAACCAAGGCAAGCACGGGCAAAATAGGCCTTCGACTGCAAACCAAACGCTAACCAAACACTTGACGGGACACTTGACCGAATGAGCGCACCGCAACAAAACCGCAGGTAGACATAGACAGCCAGTTCACTCATTTGAGGCAAGCGCCCGCTACCGCCACAGAAAGAGCAGAGTAGCGCAGCCGCAAACGTCGACGAATGAGCACTTGCACGTCGACAAATGACAAAATCGCCTGCGAACTCGTAAGGGGTGTCCCAGACTGCCGGCAAAAAAGGAACGTCCCCAGCTGCCGGCACTTGGGGACGTTCCTTATGTGCCAGCCGCTGGGGACAGCCCTTGACGATTCAGTTGTGGACAGTCGCCTTACAGCTCCAGTGCCTCGGCGACTTCGGCTGCGCAGGCCAGGGCATCGGCCATAGCGTTCACCACGAGCGAGCTGCCGTTGCGAGCATCACCCGCCACATACACCGGCGCGGCATCCGCGGCGACGCCGTCGACACGGGCCGCAAGGCGCGAGCCCTCGGTAGCCATCACCGGCAGCGGACGACCAGCGGTGGCAACAGGTACGCCAACGGCGTCGAACACGCCATGCTCGGGACCCGTAAAGCCGCAGGCGATGAGCACCAGCTGGGCCGGCACCTCGTGCTCGGAGCCCGCGATGCGCTCGGGCTTGCCAGCCGACCAATCCAGATCGACCACGCGCAGGCCCGCGGCCGCGCCCTTCTTGTCCAACAGTACCTCGAGCGTATCCACACCCCAAGCGCGCATCTCGCCGCCCATGGCAGCAATGGCCTCCTGCTGGCCGTAGTCGGTCTTCTTAACGTTGGGCCACTGCGGCCAGGGGTTGCTCGCCGCGCGCGCATCAGGCGCCGCCGGCAAGAACTCAAACTGGCGCACGCTGCGCGCACCCTGGCGCACCGCGGTGCCCACGCAGTCGTTGCCGGTATCACCGCCGCCAATGACCACGACGTCCAGGCCGTGCGCATCGATGGCAGGCTCGTCGCCATCGAGCACCGAGACGGTCGAAGCCGTCAGGTAGTCCACGGCATACACCACGCCCGGGGCATCAATGTTCGCAGCCGAAAGCCCACGCGGAGCACGGGCGCCGGCAGCCACCACGACGGCGTCAAAGTCGTCGAGCTTGGCGGTAACCTTGGGATCGCTCACGTCGGCACTCAGCTCGAACACAATGCCCAGCTCGCGCATGAGCGCCACGCGACGCTCGACCACGGACTTCTCGAGCTTCATGTTGGGAATGCCGTACATGAGCAGGCCGCCCGGGCGGTCGTCACGCTCAACCACCGTCCCGCGGGCACCG
>SKEY01003117.1_pt1 | contig 15604 bp, 11 predicted proteins | sample 4843871 | NCBI WGS metagenome assembly SKEY01 (sample SAMN11008797, study PRJNA524170) | human gut metagenome | biome: Human fecal sample; material: Feces; isolation source: fecal sample from pouch patient p36 | host: Homo sapiens | place: Israel: Tel-Aviv | collected 2016-12-04 | reverse complement strand
GTTATATACTAACAAAGGTGCTACAGTAAAAGTAGTATCAAATCCACATTTTCAGTTGATTTTTTGTGAGGTGCTTAATTACTTTAAGTCCACAAAGAAAGTGATGCTGTTAAGAGGGAAAAATAAAAACCACATTGGAGGAAACACAAAATGGCAGTAATCAGTATGAAACAGTTACTAGAAGCTGGTGTACACTTTGGTCACCAAACTCGTCGCTGGAACCCAAAAATGAAGAAATATATCTTCACAGAAAGAAATGGTATTTATATCATTGACTTACAAAAAACAGTTCGCTTAGTAGATGACGCTTATAACTACATGAGAAACGTCGCTGAAGAAGGCGGAATTGCTTTATTTGTAGGAACTAAAAAACAAGCTCAAGAAGCAATCAAAGACGAAGCAATTCGTTCAGGACAATACTATGTTAACCATCGTTGGTTGGGTGGAACATTAACTAACTGGGATACAATCCAAAAACGTATCGCTCGTTTGAAACAAATCACAACTATGGAAGAAGACGGTGTATTTGAAGTCTTACCTAAAAAAGAAGTTGCTGGTTTAATGAAAGAACGTGAAAGATTAGAAAAATTCTTAGGCGGTATCGCTGATATGCCAAGAATTCCTGATGTTATGTTTATTGTTGACCCACGTAAAGAACGTATTGCGGTTCAAGAAGCTCATAAATTAAATATTCCAATCGTAGCTATGGTTGATACTAACTGTGATCCAGATGAGATTGATGTTGTTATCCCATCTAACGATGATGCTATTCGTGCGGTTAAATTAATTTCTGGAAAAATGGCTGACGCATTCATTGAAGGTCGTCAAGGTGAAGATGAAATCGTAGAAGAAGTATTTACAGAAGAAGTTGTTTCTGAAGAAGCTCCTTCAATCGAAGAAATCGTTGAAGTTGTTGAAGGAAGTAACGCTGAATAATAAATAAATTGAAGCTGTCTAGGGCTGCTGGCAAAGGTGAACAAAGTAGCCAATGGTTTTGTCATTTGTCTTAGATAGCTTTTTCATTAGAATAAAAGATTAAACACTTGGGAGGAAACAATAAATGAGTAAAATTAGTGCTTCTATGGTAAAAGAATTACGTGAACGTACAGGTGTCGGTATGATGGATGCTAAACGTGCGTTAGTTGAAGTTGAAGGAAAAATGGAAGAAGCTATCGACTTATTAAGAGAAAAAGGAATGGCAAAAGCTGGTAAGAAAAATGACCGTATCGCTGCTGAAGGTTTAGCAAATGTATACGTTAATGGAAATACAGCTGCTATTGTTGAAGTAAACTCTGAAACAGATTTCGTTGCTAAAAATGAAAAATTCCAAGATTTAGTTAAAAATATTGCTAAATTGGTAGTTGAAAACAAACCGGCTAATATGGAAGAGGCTTTAAAAATCAAAACAGAAGCAGGAACAATTGAGTCTGACGTGATTGAAGCAACTCAAGTTATTGGAGAAAAAATTAGTTTCCGTCGTTTTGAAATTTTAGAAAAAGACGACAACGCTGCATTTGGTGGATACTTACATATGGGCGGACGTATTGCTGTATTAACAGTTTTAGAAGGAACTACTGACGAAGCTGTTGCTAAAGACGTTGCTATGCACGTTGCTGCAATTAACCCTCGCTATGTATCTAAAGATCAAGTGTCTCAAGAAGAGTTAGATCACGAGAAAAAAGTATTAACTGAGCAAGCTTTAAATGAAGGTAAACCAGAAAATATCGTTGAAAAAATGGTTATTGGCCGTATGAATAAATTCTTAGCTGAAATTTGTTTAGTTGACCAACCATTTGTTAAAGATCCAGATATGACTGTTGAAAAATTTGTTGCATCTAAAGGTGGAACAGTGAAAGAATTCGTGCGTTTTGAAGTTGGAGAAGGTATGGAAAAACGCGAAGAAAACTTTGCTGACGAAGTTGCAAGTCAAATGGGTAAATAGTCAATCATCGGGGAACGCATTTATTGTAGTATAATATATGCGCTCCTTTTTTTTGAAAAATTTACTGAAAATAATTATTTTTAGTAAAACATAAGTATAAAATCGGAGGCATAAAAATGGTAGAACCTAAATATCGCAGAGTATTGCTAAAAGTCAGTGGAGAGGCATTGGCCGGAGAAAAAGGATTTGGAATTAACCCATCTGTTGTAAATGGTTTGGTTAAGGAAATCAAAGAAATTCACGCCTTAGGAGTAGAAGTGGCAATAGTTGTTGGTGGCGGAAACATTTGGCGCGGTAATATTGGTGCTGAGATGGGGATGGAACGTTCTCAAGCAGATTATATGGGAATGCTTGCAACTGTGATGAACGGTTTAGCGCTTCAAGACACGCTAGAAAATTTAGGTGTACCAACTCGTGTTCAAACATCTATCGAAATGAGACAAATTGCAGAACCTTATATCAGACGTCGTGCAATTCGTCATTTAGAAAAACGTCGTGTAGTTATTTTTGCTGGAGGAACGGGTAACCCTTACTTCACAACAGATACTACAGCAGCGCTTAGAGCAGTAGAAATAGGTGCAGATGTTATTTTAATGGCTAAAAATAATGTAGACGGTGTGTATTCTGCGGATCCTAAACTAGATATGAATGCTACAAAATTTGAAGAATTAACTCATATGGAGGTTATATCAAAAGGATTATCAGTAATGGATTCGACTGCAAGCAGTTTAAGTATGGATAATGATATACCATTAGTTGTCTTTAATATGAATGAACCGGGAAATATCAAACGAGTTTGTTTAGGTGAACAAATCGGAACAACTGTAAGGGGGAAATAAATTATGAGTCAAGTGATTTTAAATGATGCAAAAGAGAAAATGAAGAAATCTGAGGAAAGTTTGAGACGCGAATTAGGCCAAATTAGAGCAGGACGAGCTAATGCTAGTTTGCTTGAACGCATCACTGTAGATTACTACGGTGCTCCAACACCACTTAATCAATTGTCTTCTATTACAATTCCAGAAGCACGCGTGTTAATGATTACACCGTTTGATAAATCAGCAATGGAAAACATTGAAAAAGCGTTATTAGCAAGTGATATCGGCATCTCACCAACAAACGATGGAACTGTTATTCGTTTAGTGATTCCTCAATTAACAGAAGAACGTCGTAAAGAAATTGCAAAAGAAGTAAGTAAACAAGGTGAAAATGCTAAGATTGCTATCCGTAATATCCGTCGAGACGCAATTGATGAATTAAAAAAATTAGAGAAAAATAAAGAAATTTCAGAAGATGAGTTACGTGGGTTAGAAAAAGACGTTCAATCATTAACAGACTCAAGTGCTAAAAATATTGAAGCCATTGTTAGTGATAAAGAAAAAGAAATTTTAGACGTATAGCCCGTAAGAACAAGGTGCGAATAAATTCACACCTTGTTTTTTTATAAATTCTTTTAAAAAAAGTAGGATTATCCTTTTTTTTATAGGTTTTTCTAGTCCCATTTGCTACAATAAGATGAGTGCATGTTTATGCTCAAGTCTTTAGAGGGGGCTTTTTTTATGTTTAATTTATTTACAAAACAAGCGAAGGAAAAAATAGGAGAAGAAAATAAAATATCTTTTTCTAAGGATGGAGACATTCCAAGGCATATAGCAATTATTATGGATGGCAATGGGCGATGGGCCCAGGCTAGACATTTACCACGAATTGCCGGTCACAAAGAAGGCATGAATACTGTCAAAAAAATAACAACCTATGCCAGTAAGCTAGGCGTAAAAGTATTAACACTATATGCTTTTTCAACAGAAAACTGGAAACGACCGTCAAGCGAAGTAGAATTTTTGATGAAGTTACCCGTTGATTTTTTTGATGTGTTTGTACCAGAACTTGTCAGAGAGAATGTTAAGGTAACGGTTATGGGATACAAAGAGTATTTGCCAAAACACACTCAAAAAGCAGTCGAAAATGCAATTGAGCAGACAAAAGATAACACTGGAATGGTCCTTAATTTCGCGTTAAACTATGGTAGTCGAGCAGAGATACTAACTGCTGTAAATAAGTTGTTAGAAGAAGTGAAACAAGGAAAAGATATTGAAGAAGTCGATGAGGAAATGTTTTCTAATTACTTAATGACAGCTAGTTTACCAAAAAAGATGCAAGACCCAGATTTGTTAATTCGAACAAGTGGGGAAGAGAGAATCAGTAACTTTTTACTTTGGCAAATTGCTTATAGTGAACTATTCTTTACTGATAGTTATTGGCCTGATTTTAGTTTGGAGAATCTAGAAGAGGCAATAGGATCCTTCCAACAACGTCAACGTCGTTTTGGAGGATTGAAAACAAAAGGAGATGCAAGTAAATGAGACAAAGAGTGATTACTGCGGTAGTAGCATTGATTTTATTTATTCCATTAATTGTGATTGGACAAATGCCGCTACAAATCGTGATGGCCATGTTAGGTGGAATTGCGGTTTATGAGTTGTTTAGAATGAAAGGTCTTGAAATCAAGACACCTGAAGGGATACTAGCGATTATTGGGACGATACTTCTTATTTTACCTCGTTCGACTTGGTATGAGTTTTTACCACGTACAGTAACTGGAAATACATTATTTTATTTAATTGTGATGGCATTATTAGTATTACCAGTTTTTTCAAAAAATGAATTTACTTTTGATAATGTTGGTTTTCCTGTATTAGTTAGCCTATATATTGGAACAGGTTTCCAAAACTTCATCTCTGCTAGAGAGACAGGATTACATGTTTTAATGTATGCGTTGTTTATTGTTTGGTCAACTGACATTGGGGCTTACATGGTTGGTAGAAAATATGGTCAAAGAAAACTTGCACCAGATATTTCGCCGAATAAAACAATTGAAGGTTCTCTTGGAGGTATCGCATCTGCAATGGTGGTGTCATTAGTTTATACTATGATTTGGCCGATGACTTATAATATATTTGCGATGTTATTACTAACGATTTTATTTTCAATAGTAGGGCAACTTGGTGATTTAGTCGAGTCATCATATAAACGATACTACGGTGTAAAAGATTCAGGTAATATTTTACCAGGGCATGGTGGCATTTTAGATAGATTTGATAGTTTATTATTTGTTTTTCCATTTATGCATTTAGTAGGATTATTTTAAAATATAGAAAATTGATTATGGTAGAAAGGATGTTCTGATGAAAACATTTTTAACATTTATTTTTGTATTTGGTTTAATCGTGTTAGTTCATGAGTTCGGGCATTTTATCTTCGCAAAACGTGGTGGAATACTAGTACGTGAGTTTTCCATTGGTATGGGACCTAAACTGTTTTATCATCGTCATAATGGGACAACGTATACTATTCGTTTGTTACCACTTGGTGGTTACGTACGTATGGCAGGTGAGGGAGAAGACGAAGGAGAATTATCTCCAGGGATGCACTTATCACTTGTAGTGGATGAAAACGGTATTGTAACAAAGATTAATCCCACAAAAAAAATTCAATTACCAAATAGTATTCCAGTTGAATTAATTGCTTTTGATTTAGAGGATGAATTATTTATTAAAGGATATGAGAATGGAGACGAATCTGAGGAAAAAGTGTTCCCGGTCTCTCATGATGCTATTATTCTTGAAGAAGATGGAATAGAGACACAAATTGCACCACGCGATGTTCAATTCCAATCAGCATCATTAGGTCGTCGCGTTATGACCAACTTTGCCGGTCCATTAAACAACTTTATTTTAGCTGCGGTGTTATTTATATTAGTTGCGTTTATGCAAGGCGGGAAATACACAGAAGATCCTTCTAATGTTATTGGTGGAGTGATGCAAGATAGTGTAGCTGATAAAGCAGGCATTAAACCAGGTGATAGAATACTTCAAGTAAACAGTAAAGAAACGCCTGATTTTACAGATATTCAACAGGAAATTTCATCGAACTTGAATAAGACTGTATCTTTAGTGGTCGAAAAAGAATCTGGTGAAAAATCAACAATTGAAGTGGTACCAGAAAAGAATGAACAAAATCCAAAAATTGGAATGATTGGTATTCAAATGAGTAATAAGTTTACGCCGTTATCTTTCTTTGGTAAAATCAAATATGGAATAACACAGATGGCTGCTAACTCATTAACTATTTTTAAAGCTTTAGGTGATTTGATCACTGGGTTTAGTATCAATAAACTAGGTGGTCCAGTGATGATTTTTAAATTGTCTGAATCAGTTTCCAAAAATGGAATCATTGCTATTTTATCATTTACAGCAATGCTATCAGTCAACTTAGGTATTATGAATTTGATTCCTTTACCAGGTCTTGATGGTGGAAAATTAATGTTAAACCTGTTTGAAGGGGTGCGTGGAAAACCATTAAGTCAAGAAAAAGAAGTAATGATCACAATGGCTGGGGTTGTTATATTAGTTGTGTTGATGGTCGCTGTAACGTGGAATGATATTCAACGTTTCTTTATTCAATAATACATTTATTTAGGGGAGTTTATTATTTATGAAACAATCGAAATTTTTTATGCCAACCTTGCGTGAAGTGCCAAGTGAAGCAGAAGCAATGAGTCATAAAATCTTGCTTCGTGGTGGTTATATCAGACAGGTATCAAGTGGGTATTATATTTATTTACCACTAGCTTATAAAGTGATTCAAAAAATCGAAAAAATTATGCGTGAAGAATTTGCAAAAATTGATGCAAATGAAATGTTATTGCCAGCTGTTATCCCAGCTGACTTATGGCGTGAGAGTGGTCGTTATGAAACATATGGTGATTCTTTAATGACATTCACAGCAGATGGCGACAAAGAATATCTTCTTGGACCAACTCATGAGGAAACTTTTACAGACTTAATTAGTAAAGATGTTAATTCATATAAAAAATTACCACTTTACTTATACCAAATCCAATCAAAATATCGTGGAGAAAAACGCCCTCGTTTCGGATTATTACGCGGTCGTGAATTTATCATGAAAGATGCGTACTCTTTCCACTCTTCAGTTGAAAGTTTGGATGAAGGATTTAAAGATTTCGAAGAAGCTTATAAAAAAATCTTTGATCGTTGTGGCTTAAACTACCGCGTCATCATTGGTGACGGTGGTGCAATGGGAAGTAATGATTCAAAAGAGTTTATGGCGATTGCTGAAATTGGAGAAGACACGATTGTGTACTCTAACGAAAGTGATTATGCAGCCAACTTAGAAATGGCAACAAGTTTCTATGCTTCTAAAAAATCACATGAAACACCACTTGAAATGGAAAAAATTGAAACACCAGGCATTGGAACAATTGCTGAGTTATCAGAATTTTTATCAATACCAGAAGAAAAAACTATTAAATCATTGCTTTATATGGCAGATGATAAACCTGTTATGATTTTATTACGTGGTGATCATGAATTAAATGAAGTGAAATTAAAAAATTATTTAAATGCGATTAGCTTAGAACCAGCTACAGACGATGATGTTAGAGGAGTTTTAAGTGCTGAATTTGGTTCGTTGGGACCTGTAGGCTTACCAGAGACAGTTGAGTTACTTGCTGACCTTTATGTTGAAGATTTGTCTAACACAGTTGTAGGGGCAAATGAAACAGGCTATCATATTACAAATGTAAATCCAGGACGTGACTTTGAACCAAAAGAATACGTGGATTTACGTTTAGTAAAAGAAGGCGAAATTTCTCCTGATGGACGTGGAAAATTACAATTCACGCGAGGTATTGAGTTAGGCCATATCTTTAAACTAGGTACGTTCTATTCAGAAAAAATGAAAGCCGAAGTATTAGATGAAAATGGAAAAGCAATTCCAGTTCAAATGGGTTCTTATGGTATTGGTGTGAGTCGTTTACTTTCAGCTATTACAGAACAACTATCTGATGAAGATGGTATCAACTGGCCAGCAGAAATTGCACCATTTGACGTTCATATCATTCCAATCAATCCAAAAGATGAGCATCAATGGAATCTTGCATTAGATATCGAAAAAGAACTTGAAAATTATGGTTTAGATGTATTATTAGATGACCGTAAAGAACGTCCAGGAGTGAAATTTAAAGATGCCGACTTAGTAGGTGCACCATTTAGAATCACTGTTGGCAAAAAAGCAGAAGAAGAGATTGTTGAAGTGAAAATTAAGAAAACACAAGATGAATTAGAAATTCGTCGTGATGAATTATACGCAACATTAAATATTTTGAATAAGTAACAATACCTTTAAGGTTCTTAGTCTATTTTTACTAAGAACCTTTTTAATGTATAATGTAAAAAGGAAAGTGGGGATGAATATGAGCCTTTCACCAGTAGAATTGTATGCTCAATTAGTAAAACAAATAGCATTAGATGACCAATTATCCAACTATCCTCTTTTAGAAACAGGTGAAGTGAAAAAAGTCACTGTACATAAAAAAAGTCGACTATGGGAGTTTAATTTAGGGTTTCATCATGTTTTGCCAATGTCACATTATCAGCTTTTATCTACGCACTTAGAAACGGCATTTAAAGATATTGCTAATACATCTTTAATCGTAACGAGCCAAGACAAAGAGATAAATGATGATTTATTAGCTGATTATTGGTATCAAGTCTTAAAAGACAACGAAGAGATGACCAATGTTGTAAAAAATTCATTATTACAGACACCACCATTTATTGAAGACCAACAAATTATTTTGTTGGTAGAAAATGAAGGTGTAGAAAAGTATTTAAGTCAAAAACATTTAGGTTATTTGAGTGAATTATATAGACGTTTCGGATTTCCTGATTTTAAATTTGTGGTGCGAATTGATGACACAAAAGAGTCAGATATTCAAAAAGCGTTTGAGCAACGACAACAAGAGCAAGCAGAAGAGTTACAAAAACAAACAGCTGCAGCAATAGAAAAAAATCAGCAACAAAAGAAAAAACAAGAAACAATGGAGCTTGATGGTCCAATCCAACTTGGAAGAACAATACCAAGTGATGAAATGATTACACGAATGGAAGACATCATTGAAGAAGAAAGACGCGTTACCATTGAAGGGTATGTGTTTGATAAAGAAATTCGTGAGTTACGTTCTGGACGAAAGCTATTAATTGTAAAAATGACAGATTACTCTTCATCGTTTGCTGTAAAGAAATTTTCGAATAACGAAAAAGATGTCGCAGTGTTTGAAGCGATTAAACCAGGTGGCTGGTTAAGAGCACGAGGAAGCATTCAGGAAGACACGTTTATGCGTGACTTAGTAATGAACTGTCAAGATTTAGTTGAGGTCAAAAAAGAGTTACGAAAAGACACAGCGCCAGAAGATGAAAAACGGGTGGAGTTGCATGTCCATACGAATATGAGTACGATGGATGCGACCAATAGTGCCACAGATTTAGTGGCTCAAGCTGGAAAATGGGGGATGCCAGGAATTGCGATTACCGACCATAGTGGCGCACAAGCGTATCCAGATGCTTATTTTGCCGGACAAAAGCATGGCGTAAAAGTGTTATTTGGTGTAGAGGCAAACATCGTGGATGATGGTGTGCCGATTGCATATAATCCAGAACACATAAGTTTAACAGATGCGACATATGTCGTATTTGACGTGGAAACAACGGGATTATCAGCAGTTTATGACACGATTATCGAGTTGGCTGCTGTAAAAATGCATAAAGGAAATATTATTGATACGTTTGAGCAGTTTATTGATCCTGGTCATCCATTATCTCAAACAACAATTCATCTGACAGGAATTACAGATGATATGGTAAAGGGGTCAAAATCTGAAAAAGAAGTCTTAACGCTTTTTGAAGAATTTTGTCGCGGTAGTATTTTAGTGGCACATAATGCTAGTTTTGATATGGGATTTTTGAATACTAGTTATGAAAAATATGATATGCCAGAAGCTCCTAATCCGGTCATTGATACATTAGAATTATCGAGATTATTACATCCTGAATTGAAATCACATCGGTTGAATCGTTTATCTAAAAAGTACAATATCAATTTAGAACAACATCACCGTGCGATTTATGACTCGGAAGCAACAGGTCATTTGTGTTGGATATTTGTCAAAAAAGCACAAGAAGAATTTGGTGTGTATTATCATGATGAGTTTAATCAACATATTGGTGAGGGAGATGCGTATAAGCGAGCACGTCCATTCCATGCAACGATTCTCGCCCAAACACAGATAGGGTTGAAAAATTTATTTAAGTTAATCTCTATGTCAAATGTTAATTATTTTTATCGTGTACCACGTATTCCACGCTCGAAGTTATCTGAATTTCGAGAAGGATTGTTAGTGGGTTCAGCATGTAGTAATGGTGAAATTTTTGAAGCGATGATGCAAAAAGGTGTCGAAGAAGCCAAAAAGCGTGCAAAATTTTATGACTATATCGAAGTCATGCCAAAACAAGTTTATGCTCCATTGATTGAAGCAGAACTCGTTAAAAATGATGAAGATTTAGAAGACATCATGACTAATCTGGTGTCGATTGGGGACGATTTAGGTAAGATAGTGGTGGCAACAGGAAATGTTCACTATTTAAATAAAGAAGACGCTATTTATCGTAAAATTTTAATAAATTCTATGGGAGGAGCGAATCCTCTAAATCGCTATGAATTACCGGACGTACACTTTTTAACAACGAATGAAATGTTGGATGCGTTTAGTTTTCTTGGTGAAGAAAAAGCCAAAGAAATTGTGGTAGACAACACACGAAAAATTATGGATATGTGTGAAGACGTTGTACCTGTCAAACAAGATTTATATACGCCGAAAATTGAAGGTTCAGAAGATGAGATTACGAAATTAAGTTATGATGAAGCACATCGACTTTATGGTGAAGAGTTGCCAGAAATCGTTGAGAAACGAATTGAAAAAGAGCTAAAAAGTATAAACGGGAATGGGTTCTCCGTTATTTATTTAATCTCTCAAAAGCTGGTTCATAAGAGTTTAGAAGATGGCTACTTAGTTGGGTCTCGTGGATCAGTTGGGTCAAGTTTTGTCGCAACCATGACAGGTATTACAGAAGTAAATCCACTTCCACCACATTATCTATGTCCTGAATGTCAGTATTCAGAGTTTTTTGAAGATGGTAGTTATGGTTCAGGCTTTGACTTGCCAGAAAAAGACTGTCCTAAATGTGGGGCTAAACTGTCAAAAGACGGGCATGACATTCCATTTGAGACGTTCTTAGGATTCCACGGAGATAAAGTACCCGATATTGATTTGAACTTCTCAGGGACATACCAACCAGAAGCACATAATTATACGAAAGTGTTGTTTGGGGAAGATTATGTTTTCCGTGCCGGAACAATCGGTACAGTAGCTGATAAAACGGCGTATGGGTTTGTAAAAGGCTACGAGCGAGACAATGATTTGAGTTTCCGTGGAGCAGAGATTGACCGCCTAGCAAAAGGCTCAACAGGTGTGAAACGAACGACTGGACAGCATCCAGGGGGAATTATTGTTATTCCTGATTATATGGATGTGTATGACTTTACCCCAATCCAATACCCAGCTGATGATCAAGATTCTGAATGGCGTACGACTCACTTTGATTTCCATTCGATTCATGATAATGTATTAAAACTTGATATACTGGGACACGATGATCCGACAGTGATTCGTATGTTGCAAGATTTATCGGGTATTGATCCAAAAACTATTCCAGCTGATGATCCAGAAGTCATGAAGATTTTTTCTGGACCAGAAGTGTTAGGGGTCAAGCCAGAACAAATTTATTCAAAAACTGGAACGCTTGGTATACCAGAGTTTGGAACGAAATTTGTTCGTGGTATGTTAGAACAAACAAAACCAACAACGTTTGCCGAGTTATTACAAATTTCTGGACTCTCACATGGTACAGATGTTTGGTTAGGAAATGCCGAAGAGTTGATTCGTCAAGGGACCACCACACTAGCTGATGTGATTGGGTGTCGTGATGATATCATGGTGTACTTAATGCATGCCGGTTTAGAAGATGGCTTAGCGTTTAAGATAATGGAGAGTGTGCGTAAAGGAAAAGGGATACCAGATGAATGGCAAGCAGAGATGCGTGCGAATAATGTGCCAGAGTGGTACATCGACTCATGTTTAAAAATTAAATATATGTTCCCTAAAGCCCATGCCGCAGCATATGTGTTGATGGCGTTACGTGTGGCTTACTTTAAAGTGCATTACCCAATCCTTTATTATGCAGCGTATTTCTCAGTCCGTGCCAATGACTTTGACATTGTGGCGATGTCACAAGGAAAAGAAGCAGTAAAAGCACGCATGAAAGAAATTACGGATAAAGGAATGGACGCATCAACCAAAGAGAAAAACTTATTAACCGTTTTGGAAATTGCTAATGAAATGTTAGAACGTGGCTTTAAATTCCAAATGATTGATTTATACAAATCAGATGCAGAAGATTTTGTAATTGATGGTGATACGTTAATTGCACCATTTCGTTCTGTACCAAGTTTAGGATTAAACGTAGCAAAACAAATTGTGGCAGCTCGTGAAGAACAAGACTTTTTATCTAAGGAAGATTTATCTAATAGAGGAAAAGTATCTAAAACATTGATCGAATACATGACAGACAATGGTGTATTGAAAGATTTACCAGATGAGAATCAATTATCCTTGTTTGATATGTTATAAGAAAAAATTTAGGAGGAAGACAAATGTCAAAAGTGTTAGTTTTAGGAGGAGCAGGGTACATTGGCTCTCATGCAGTAAAACGGTTATTGGATAGTGGCAAAGAGGTGATTGTGGTTGATAATTTATTGACAGGACATAAAAAAGCAGTGGACGAACGTGCCACGTTTTATGAAGGAGATATTCGTGATAAAGATTTTTTAACAGATGTTTTTGAGAAAGAAGACATTTCCCAAGTGGTTCATTTTGCCGCAAGTTCACTTGTTGGAGAATCAGTTGAAAATCCACTAAAATACTTTAATAATAATGTGTATGGCATGCAAACATTGCTTGAAGTGATGAACGAGTTTGGCGTAAAAGAAATTGTCTTTTCTTCAACCGCTGCAACTTATGGTGAACCTGATGTAACGCCTATTACGGAAGACACGCCAACGAATCCAACGAATCCATATGGTGAAAGTAAACTCATGATGGAAAAAATGATGAAATGGTGTGATAACGCATATGGGATTAAATATGTATCATTGCGTTATTTCAATGTGGCAGGTGCGATGCTTGATGCGTCAATCGGTGAAGATCACACTCCTGAAACGCATTTACTCCCAATCATTTTACAAGTGGCACTAAATCAACGTGAAAAATTAATGATTTTTGGTGATGATTATCCAACACCAGATGGCACATGCATTCGTGACTATGTGCATGTCGTAGATTTAGTTGACGCGCATATCTTAGCCTTAAACTATTTATCCACACATGAAGAAAGCCAAATTATTAATCTTGGTAGTAGCAATGGGTTTTCAGTAAAAGAATTGCTGACTGAAGCCATCAAAGTAACTGGAAAAGATATACCTGCTGAAGTTGCACCAAGACGTGCAGGAGACCCGTCAATGTTAGTTGCTTCAAATGAAAAAGCGAAAACTATTTTAGGATGGAACCCCCAATACACTGATGTAGAAACCATCATATCTAGTGCGTGGCAATGGCATCAAAGTCACCCACATGGATACGAAAAATAGCGAGTAAAAGTTAAGCCAAGGACGGTCATCGTTCTTGGCTTTTTTCTATGCTATAATAAGGAAAAAAGATGAACTTATAAGGAGACACACAATGAGTAAGCAAGAATCAAAAACGTTATACCAAGCTCTATGGAATAGTGCGGATATTCTACGCTCTAAAATGGATGCGGCAGATTATAAGGACTATTTATTAGGCTTGGTTTTTTATAAATATTTATCAGATAGAATGTTGTATAGTGCCGCTGATTTGTTGGAACAACCTGCTCACAGTTTAAAAGAAGCTCAAGCAATTTACGAAGAAGCATTTAAAGATGATGAGTTAAGAGATGATTTGATTTCTGAATTGAAATACATGTATTCCTATGCCTTAGAACCAGGTTTAACGTTTACTTCTTTAGTGGATAAAATCCATACGGGACAATTTCAATTAGAAGATTTGGCTCAAGGGTTTAGAAATATCGAGCAAAGCAGTGAGTTGTTTGTTAACTTATTTGAGGACATTGACTTGTATTCAAAACGTTTGGGAACCACACCACAAAAACAAAATAAAACCATTTCTGAAGTGATGGTGGAGCTTGATTCATTAGATATTGCCCACGAAGGAGATGCACTTGGAGATGCGTATGAGTATTTAATCGGTCAGTTTGCCTCTGATTCTGGGAAAAAAGCTGGGGAGTTTTATACACCACAAGCTGTTTCTACCTTAATGACTCAAATTGTGTTAAGTGGTAAAGAGGATAAACGAGGATTTAGCGTGTATGATGCAGCAATGGGGTCAGGTTCTTTATTACTAAATGTTCAAAAATTTTCGAATGAACCTGGTACGATCAATTATTTTGGACAGGAATTAAAAACCTCCACCTATAATTTAGCTCGTATGAATATGATTTTACATGGTGTTGACGTGGCCAATCAGCATTTACATAATAGTGACACATTGGATGCGGACTGGCCGACAGAAGAGCCAACGAACTTTGATGCCGTACTAATGAATCCACCATATAGTGCTAAATGGACAGCAGATAAAGGCTTTTTAGATGATCCAAGATTTGCTCCCTATGGTGTACTAGCTCCTAAATCAAAAGCTGATTTTGCCTTTTTATTACACGGTTATTATCATTTGAAAGACACAGGCGTGATGGCGATTGTATTACCTCATGGTGTGCTATTTCGTGGTGCAGCAGAAGGAAAAATCCGTAAAATCTTATTAGAACATGGTGCAATAGACACAGTGATTGGCTTACCGGCAAACATTTTCTTTAATACAAGCATTCCAACAACTGTCATTGTATTGAAGAAAAATCGTAAAAATCGTGATGTCTTCTTTATTGATGCATCAAAAGATTTTGAAAAAGGAAAAAATCAAAATGTGTTAACCAATGATGCCATAGATAACATCCTTCAAACTTATTTGGCACGTGAAAACGTGGATAAATACGCACAGCTTGCAACATTTGATGAGATTACAGAAAATGATTTTAACTTAAATATCCCACGCTATGTTGATACGTTTGAAGAAGAAGAACCTATCTCACTAAAAAATGTCGCGACTGAATTGACCTCTGTTCAAAAAGATATTGCAGAAGCTCATCAAGTGCTTGCAACGTTTTTAGATGATTTAGTTGCGACAACTGATGATGCCAAAGATGAATTAGATGCCTTTAAATCCATATTGACACGTGGTGGTGATAATCATGACAACTAATCATCTTGCACCAGTGATTCGTTTTAAAGGATTTACTGACGCTTGGGAACAGCGTAAGTTTAAGGAATTTACCAAAATTTCACAAGGTTTACAAATCGCAATATCTGAGAGATTCACTGAACCAAAAGAAAACAGATTGTTTTATATAACAAATGAATTCTTAAACCCTAATTCATCAGTCGCCTATTATATACAAGATGCACCAAAATCAGTGATAGCTAATAAAAAAGATATTTTAATGACAAGAACTGGTAATACTGGAAAAGTTGTTACAGGAGTGTATGGGGCATTTCATAATAATTTCTTTAAAATATCTTATGATGAAAATAAGGTTA
>SKEY01003098.1_pt1 | contig 15673 bp, 10 predicted proteins | sample 4843871 | NCBI WGS metagenome assembly SKEY01 (sample SAMN11008797, study PRJNA524170) | human gut metagenome | biome: Human fecal sample; material: Feces; isolation source: fecal sample from pouch patient p36 | host: Homo sapiens | place: Israel: Tel-Aviv | collected 2016-12-04 | reverse complement strand
TATTCCCATTTACCATATTCGTTGTATAGGATTTCCGCGAATGTTTTTTTGATTTATAATGCGGAAATCCCACTCCCGGTTCCCGGAAAAATTTCCGGAAAGCCCCTTCCAGATTTAACTGTACATTCGCCAGCGCAAGAGAATCTACCTCTTTCAGCCATGGATATTCTTTTTTATATCCGGCCGGCGTATTTTTCAGCATCTTTTTTTCTTCCTGATAATGACGGATCTTATCCGCAAGCATCCGGTTATAGAGAAAACGACTGCAGCCGATCGTCTTCTCTATCTGGGTTATCTGTTCTTTATTTGGATAGATCCTTATTTTTACTGCCCGGTTTATCTTTCTCACCCTGACTCTCTATATACTGATGGATTGTTTCAACAGGTGCTATATTTCAAAGATTTCTTTTGCTCTCTCTGACATCTTATCGTCCAGCATCTTTCTGCTATATTTCATAACCATGATCAGCCAAAAACACTGAATGAAAATTATTATCTAAACTTATTATGTACACTTATTTCGACCGCCCAAAATTCAAGAGCATATTGTTCTTTTTTATTATAATATATTTATTGTATCAGAACAAGCGTTTTGTGATTTTTTATGCATTTGAGCAGATATGCACGAATGTGCAATTCATCCCATCACCTATAGAGGTAAGGGAATTCTTGCTACGATTGTTAAAATAGATTTTTGTTTTTTCTGAATGATTAAATCTGGAATTTTGTTTAACTGAAATAAGATTTTATATTGACATGTAAGCATGGATTGAAAATCCATCATTAAGATTTTTTTATGTACACGATAATCTCGCTTGAGTTCTATAAGTAATTGTTCCATTAATTGAAAGGCGTTCTGAAATTCCAAAGCATCCCAGTGTTCATAAATTCTAACTAATAAGTATACAAAGTTAATTTGTTGCCGGTTTAACGGATCTGGAATATTATCTTTTAGTTTTTTCAATTTTCCAGCTGCTCCCGCATAATTGTTACGTTCTATCAGTGCAAATATCTTCTCAAGTTCTATATCACCAAATACTTCTATTGGATTGTCAATATAAAATAGTTCTTCGCTTCCCGGCTCTGGTTTTCGGAAATCTGTAAGATACTTTTCAGTTCCTACATAAACAAGCTGTACATTTATCAGCGAGCCAGCTAGTGCAGCCGCTGCCGACATGGTTTTTGTGCCACCTGTGAAATCAATGTAAACTTTTTCCGGTTTATCCCAAGTAATATAAACCTGTTTTATTCTCTGATATACACTTACTGTAGAATCTACCAGACTTTTGTCATAATCTGTCACCTTCAACTTTAGATAATCAACAATTTTATTCAGGATATTTTCTGTTTCTTCTGTATACAGAAATAGTATTTTCTTTGGCTTCAATAAAGAAATATTAAGCACTAATGGTTCATATGATGTTCCTACTGACAATATCAGGTAATCAACCTCTTCAAAGACCATATCTGCATTTCGTTCAATATAATTTTCAATAATCGGCTGCATCAGATTCTTTTCATAATAACGTTCCGCCTTTTCTCTCTACAGAAATGTTTTCCGTTCCATTGACATCCATTTTTCTGTTAACTCACGCAGATTCTTTTTCTCATTTGTCTTCATTAAAATTCCTCCTGTTCTAAATTTAACGAGTTCACAAATGCCCTCAACGGGCTTCTACTTATTTCTTCTCTTACATAAAAAACCGTTGAGACATTTTATAGAAAGTGTCAATGCCCTCAACGGGCTTCTACTTATTTCTTCGCAAAATATCTGCAACCTTAATCGCATACTCTGTGTGTCAATGCCCTCAACGGGCTTCTACTTATTTCTTCTCCTTATAAATCAGATTCCGTTTTGGCTAAGCTGTGTCAATGCCCTCAACGGGCTTCTACTTATTTCTTCGTTAGAAATCGACGAAGACTATCAGAGAGTATATTGTATGTGTCAATGCCCTCAACGGGCTTCTACTTATTTCTTCAGTACGTACTTCTGTCCGCAGCCAATGTGATTTGTTGTGTGTCAATGCCCTCAACGGGCTTCTACTTATTTCTTCAGTACCCTCCCAGAACCCTTGATTTTACTGAGTTCTGGAGAGGTTTTTTGCAAGTAATTAACTGAATTTTCTGTCAATTAATATTTTCCATTGTTTTTTTATGCTTGTGCTGTGGAAGAAATATGTATACACATTTATAATACTCTTCACTATATCATTCTGTCAATATATTCAGAACTTTTTGTAATAAATTATTTTTCATAACAGACTCAAGTCTTTCATATGCTGTTTTCTTCTTTCCCTTCATATCACGTTTTGTTTGCAAATACTGAAGGACTTCTCCTGACTGAGGTTTTCGCTGTTTATCTGTTTCAAACCATGTATTTAAGATTTTACATATAAGAGGAATTGTCTTCAGATCTGATGTTGTAAATATTAAGTTTTTTTCACTTCTGTTTTTGACATAAAGCAACTCCTGTCTCAATTTCTGAACTGTTTCCTGTTTTACTCCCGCAGCGCTTAGTTTTTGACTGAAATCTGCCGATATTTCCGGTTGGCCTTCATTAATAAGATTCCATTTTCCATGAGAAGTTCCCCTGATAAATTCTATTGCATATTTTTGTTTTTCTGCAGAATTTTCCTCTATCCTAAAGTCTTCATATAATACTGCAAATCCATTATTCTGACTTTGTGGAATAAATGTATTCATATCTTTTAACATAAAGGCTATCGATTTGTTTAACCATTCTTCCATTTTCGCAGACGTAGGAACTTTTTCTCTGGCAATAATATGTGCATCTACATTTCGGATGTCATTTTTTATATTTAAATATAATTCCATAAATCTGCACATCTCATCAGAAACAGCTTTTCTCTTACCCCGGGCACTCATATATGCATTTACCTTCCTGTCAAAGTGTTCCTTCACCGGTCTTCGTTTATCATACTGCTGTATGTACCGCTCATATTCGTCACTGTTCAGATTTTCTGTATCCATAATATAAGTTCGAACATATCTTTCCATAATGTAAGTGATAATACTTTCCTGAACAGAAACTGCTGCTGCTCCGTATCGTCCCTGTTGTGTAAACAGCTGAGAGAGTTTTACCAACATTTTTGCATGGGGATACATGGCTGTTTCATCTACAAAACGATCTGAAAAATCCTTTCGCAAATCTTCCAACATCAGTTTTGCCTGACTGGATAACTGCAATGCGTCAACATCAAGATTTACAATATATTTTATTCCTGTCTCAAGATAATAAAGATTATTGGAATTTAGAGCATAATCAAAATGCTGAATCTCTGTGATAATCCCATTAACTTCATCTGCATTGTCTTTATTCTTTTCCATTTCCAGACATTGATAAAGTTTTTTTACACTGCCAAAGCTTCGAAACTCACTGATTGCATTGATCCACTCTGTCAGTTCAGAAACTGTATTGAGATTTACCAAGGGTGTGGCATTTCCCTGTCTTGCATCAAACATTCCATAATATACTGTATAAGAAATCTTCTTATTACTGATCATCCCTACATAACGAATGAACATCATCATGTACAGAGGGATTGACCGGAATCCATTGGAAATGTCAAATATAATCCTGGTGTTTTTCTCTTTATCCAAAATCTGATTAAAAGCCTCAAACAGAATATTAAAGTATTCATTCAACTGTTCTTCACTGCTGCCATTGGGAATAATCGCTATTTTTACCTTTTCAAATCTTCCTGCTTTGCACAGAAATGCTTCGGCCGCTTTCCAATCTGTTTTTTTCTCACTAATCAGAATTCCAAGTTCTCTGCCTTCTTCTTTTTCCTTTTCATCCAGATCTTGACTATACCATTTGATAACATCATCCCATTTTGAATTACGGGTTCCTATAAAAAGCATTTTATCTGGATTTTCTTTCTGTACAACTGCGTCAAACGCATAACCAGTATTGGCTATTCTATTTCCTTTTTCATCAATATAAGTGGTATTCTGATATCCTCCAAGTCCCAGCTGTGTAATAAGAATGGTTTCTTCTTTTTTCTTTCTGTTAAACTCTTTCTTATATACAGACGGATGCAGTTCTTCATCTGGTTTTGGCCGCATCCGGCGATCATCATATTCCCGAAATCCCTGGAAACAAAATTCCACTTCCTTGCAGGAAATATCTCCCTCAGACAATTCTTTTACTTTTCGCTCTGATACTGCTGTAAACACTTTTATCTTTTTGCTCTGGAGAAAGTGGACCATAAGATAAGTGAAACTGAACTCTCCCTGACATAAAACAGCAGAGTCTTTTTCATATTCCAGTATGCAGAGAATTCTTTCACATTCTCTGCATGCCAGTTCATATATTTCATCTCTGCTCATTTCCGGAGAAATAGCCGGAAAATGAATATCCACTATTTCTCCATACTCCGATGCCTGTCTGGTCTGTTTTTCTCCCCAGTTTGCGGATGGATGATTTGTATAATTTATGAACATTTTTCTGTTCCTTCCTACTGCTTTTTACATACAACTTCTCTGATTTCCGGAAGTGGTCGTTGTCTGTTTTGATATTCTCTTTTATCAATACTCATATACCTGATCGTAGTTTCCGCAGGTATCTGCTCTGAATCTCTCATTGTAAGAAATCCCTGGATCCTCGGAGATTTTTCAACACTTCCTAACTGCAGTTTTTCTGAAATAAATTTTTTGTAGAAAAGAATCAGAGCATCTGTATCAATTTTTTTGAATGGTGACAGACTCAGCATATTGGTTGATAAGTATGCTTCTTCCATATCTATCTTTTTTGCATCTGTAACAGCCACAGAAATATTTCCATATCCATAAGCTTTTGCCTTACCGATATTCATCCAGGAATTTTTTTCCAGACGGACCGCCCACAGAAGGAGTCCCAGTTCATCCTCTGTCAGATTATGAAATCTGATTTTTCCTCTGAACTTTGTTCCCGCAGGTAATGGACACAATGTAGATGCAACTTTCTCCTTTCGAGGATCAAGAGTCTCTACTTTTGGTTCCTGATTATGCAGCCAGTATTGTTTCACTCCACGCAATTCAAAATTATCTGAATTGTATGTAGAAACATTTCTCTCATCCTGTTTCAGATAATCCAGATAACTGGTAGGTTTTGGCTCTGCAAGGATTAACTTTCTTCCTGTTTTTTCCTGACATTCTTGCACGATCACTGCATCAGAAAATGAGATTCTTGATTTGTAACTGCTCTGTTCATTACTGTATCCAAACATTGCTTTCGCATAGTCAATCTCTTTCTTTTTCTGATTTTCTGACAGACCTTCTTTAATGGTATGATCATAGAATAAACGAAGTCTCGGCGTAAAGCCAAAGTACAATCTGCCATTAAGTTCAACATAGAAAACAGGTTTTATCTCTCCTTCTTTTGGGAGATCAAAAAATTCCCGTCCGCCAAATTGTTTTAACGTGTTTTTTCTTTTTTCTATATCAATTTTGAATGCTTCAATGTCTTTTGGTGGAATATCTACAGGCTGTTTCTTCTGATCTATTTCAGGGATTATATAAACTGCCTTCTTTTCGTTCATGGCACCTGTACTGATCACAGTTCCATTCTTTTCGTATTCTCCTGGTTTTCCAACTGCTGAAACATTCTTTAAATCCTGAATCTTATAAGAAACTGTATCATAAAAAGGTTTGTAATCCCTGTTTCGTATGCCAATATAATGTACCTTACCATTTCTAACTTGCTTTACAAACTTTTTATCCAACAGGTGTTGTGTCTTGTATTTTCCATTCAATACAAAGAAATCATATGGATATTTTCCTTTTTCTCCACATGAGAGAAATTTCAAATATTCTTCACCCATTTTTCTTTCAGGGATTATATAATAATTCATTTTCCCATATTCTTTTTTTATACTGTCCACACAGGTTTTATATATTCTGTAGCCTGTTTCCGTTTTTGCTATATATCCAGCCTGTACTTCCTTCAGTATACTGATACTCTTTCCATTTCCAACCGGAAGCAGTCTGTTTCCCAGAATAGTTGCATATCTCTTTCTTTCTGCACCTCCTGCAACATTTCGGTACATAAGCGCATAATCATCAATGTCATCATCGAATCCGGAAAATCCCAGAATCTGGACATTGTTTCGGATCAGCCCACGTACAGAACTTCCGGGAATGCTGTACTTTCCATCACGATTTTTATAAAAATGATGCTCCTTGGTACCATCGTCAATAAAAACAGAAGTCTGCGCAGTCATTTCATAATCAATCTCACCGGAAATTAAATTTTCTTCCACACTATTATGTGCTGCCGGTGTTCTGTCTTTATAAGTATAAAGCTTTTTAGTAAATGGAACAAAGTTATAAGGTGCACCCACATATTTTCTTTCAGCGTTTTGCCCGGAATTACTGCCATTACGTTGCTGTCCATTATTTTTTCCAGAAACACCATTTTTCTTTTTCATTTTATTATCTTTTTCCGGCATATTTTTTCCACCCTGCATATCACTCATCAGTTTTTTAAGATCAAACTCTTCCATATCGCTACCTCGTAATCTCCAATAATCGGTTACTCAATTCCAGTCAGCCGGGTTAATGCAATATTAGCCTGTCCATCTTTGTCATAATCAATATACTGCTTTACTTTAATTATCTTGCCTGCTGCCTGAAATTTATTTGCAAGGTCATAAGTTTTTACAATTTCATCTTTTTCATCTTTATCCCTTACTTCTACAGCCTGCATCTGACCATCACGTCTGAAGAAATGCAGTTCTTTTTCTTCTGAAAAAAAGCGGGCTTCCGTACATTCTTCCCAGTTAATCTCACTGATGCAGTCTGTTTTCGTAAGTATTATTTCACTTATCAGATATATCAGAGCATATTCATAATCCGGAATATGTGGTCTGGCTTCCTCTGTGCTCATTCTTTTTATTTCATATGACATAATCTCCTATACCTCCTGCACTGCTACGAGACACTGGCTGATAATCTGATTCTCATCCAGTATTCTGTTATTTTCGAAATCCAGAACTGCCACCTTTTCTGAATCACGACAGTCTTTCACAACTATCTTCTTCACCGAAATCATACCTTTTCCAATATTGTATCCACTTCCAAGGTTCATTGCCCCGATTGCAAGATCTCTAAGTGCCATAACTAAAATCCCACATGTTTTTTCCGGAAAATTCTTATTTCGAATTGTAAGTCTGAGATTCAGATCACCAAAGACATTTTTCTCAGAAAAAAGTCCTCCATGTATTACACCACCTGTAAACTTATCAATATGGATACGTCTTTTCAGAGGAGCCACATCATTTTCTTCCCTGTCTCCTACTACTGTATCATACACAAACAGATTCCCTATTTTTCCGCTATAATCATCGGTTCCTCTTTTTCCGAAAGCATCTTCGATAATAGCTTCACATTCTGTTCCATTCTCAGATAAATACGCTGCAATCTTCTCCATCTGCGCACGCAGAGCACCTTTAAATGAACTTCCGGGAATGATATAATCTCCTTTCCCATTTCGTATGTTTTCACTGTCTGCTGCATCCTGTCCTACATCTAGCGTAGAAATACTCTTTACAAGCAGCTCTCCTTCTGTACGACCTTCCAGCAGAATTTCAAAAGCATTTTTCATTTTGCTTTTATTTTGCAGCGAGGTCGTAATCTCCTTATAATTTTCTTCAGGAAGTTCCTCTTCTTCATACCACAGCTTTCTGTCTTCCGGTTTTGTCATATCAAATTCTCTGCAGAGTGCTTTGACAACTTTGATGTACCCGCATCCATTACTCTTCTGCCCGCCAATCTGGATAATTCCCTGATTCATAGCCGTCAGGATATCTTCTACCTGATCTTTGCATCGTGCATCATAAAGATATATTTCAAACACAAATTCTGCACCTGCACTTATGTATTCCATATTAAATTTATGTCCGGATTTCTGGCTTGTTCCTTTTACAATGCTCTCCTTGCATGTTCCGCTTACAGGATCAATACTTACTCTGGGCCTGAGTTCCAGTTTCAGATCTCTCCCCTTATTTTCAAAACGACCATCTGAAAAACGTATTTTACTTCCCTTTTCTGATGCGTTTGTGCTTTCTGTGAATTTTCTGTCTCCAAAAAGATCTCCTGTACCATTATCTCCATAAGCCTGCTCGTAATAGCTTCTGAACACCCCGGCGATACTGGATGCCTGGATAAAAGGAATACGATCCACCGGATGGATCAGCACTTCCTCCGAACTTCCCTCAGCACTCCCTATATGCAGCGGTTCCTGGCATTCTGCCTTTATCACATATTTAATTATCTTATTATAGGAATAATTCAATGACATTTATTTATCCCCCTTATTTTTAAATCGTATCAGACTGGTCAGTAATTCCAGCTTCAATGAATCTTTTTCTGTCTGGCTCATCAGTTCTGATACAGGTATTCCCATGACATACCCTTTCTGCTTTCCACTAAAACCTACCAGTTCTTCCAGATCTGTTGCATATAACTGATCTACGTATTTTTTTGTTTTTTTCAGGCTGTTATGAACTTTCTGCACACTGTTTGTCTCTTCCTTTTCATTTGCATGCTCCAGATAGTTATAAATTGCAGTTTTGGCTTCCTGCGGATTGTATTTATTTGCTGTAATTCTGGAATCCAGTTCTCCCAGCTGACTGTTACTTGTTCGGGTTCCCCAGAAGTTTTTCTCCTGTGAAGCTTTCAGAACATACCCCTGTATTTTTCTCTCCAGTTTGTTTTTGTAATAAGACCTGGCAATTGTCCTGAGTACTTTACTGTCCTCTTTCGTAAGTTCTGTTTTCTTTTCCTTTACTGAATCATCAAAATATTTTTCTGCACATTTATACTGTATCTTTTCATAATCTTTCAGGAAAAGGACTCGTCCAAAGCCTTCATTGGTACGTACTCCAATTCCTGTATCTGCCAACTTTCTCATATTTTCCGGAGACAGAACTCCATCATAGGTAAAATGGAAAACACTTCCTTGCTCATACGCAGGGAGAGACGGGATTTTTATTCCCCAGCTTCTGTTGTATCCACGTACCTGAACTGTTGAAGTCGCACAGAATGCTATATTCAGATTGTGGACTCCCATTTTATTCTCCAGGGCTTTCAACGTCTCTTCTGTAAATCCACAGATTTCTCCGTTCTGATCTATAAAAGCTGTATTGGAAAGTAACATCATATAGCAGGAATTTTTCTGCTCTTTTTCAGGAAGATACTCCTCATATGGAAGCTGATCTGTTATTTCACAGCTTAAGACCTCACATTTTCCAAATCCTGCTGATCTTGCATTTCCAAGTATGATCTTGTCCGTAAATAGTTGTTTTATCATTTCTCCTGTTTCATGATCATTCACTGCGATATATCCAAAAAAACAATAATCCGGTGATATGTATTCATTACGGAAAACGTTCTGTTTTTCTCCTTCGTTCAGATTGATTTTTATTTTCATATCTGAATTTGTATCGACACTGTAATAATGAATACATTCTTCATCCATATAAGAAAACCTGCCTAAAGATGCTCTCTTATATCCTTCTGTAAAATCTCCCCTAAGGACTACATTTTCTATTTTCTTTTTGCCCTCTGTCACTGTCTTGTCTTCATAGAATCCTTTTGGTGACGGAAAAAGAGATTTTCCATCCTTATTGATATATGCATTCAGATATCTTACGTTATTAGAAAACAGATCTTTTTTCAGGTTCTCAAAATCCGCTCTTTTTGCCAGCTGATTAATGATCCAGCCTCTTATGGTTGTTCCCGGAATATACCTTAATGTGGTAGTCTGTCCATTCTGGCTTGTACTGTCATCTGCAATTCTGAGAGGTTCTATATTTTTTATCTGATATTTAATATATTCAGTCATCGTTCTCCCCCTGTTCTGCCACAGAAATTTTTACTTTTCCGAAACCACGGTTTCGCATTGTTCCGATCCATTTAATAAGAGAAAGTACCTCTTTTACGAGTTCTCCGTCTTCCTGTCTGCAAGATATATTGCTGTAAAAACAAAGTCCTTTATTTACGCATCTTCCCATTCTCAAGCTGCCATTTTCTACCATGCCATCCTCAGAAATACTGGTAAATGTACGTAAATGAGTAAGGGAATCCAATATTTCCTGTGGATTGTCCTGTCCTGTTTCTTCTATTACGCATTCCTTTACAGCATCCGATATACAAAAATCAGAAAATACCAGTTTATGCTCTTCCACAGCACTGTCATCCCCGCTTTTTCCGAGTAATTCTGTAACTTTATTCTCAATTTCTTCTTGACTCAACCCGGTCCAGCTTAAATATCGGTTCAGCTCTTCTCTGAAAACTCCTTTAAATGTTCCGCCTTTATAATATGGAAATCCATATTCATCTGATAAAACAGCGATATCTTCTCCGCCTGGAATACTTGCTCCATTTCCAAATATCGCATCTGAAATCAATTCCATTTTTATTTTCACTGTTCTGCCTCCTCAAATCCAATATATGTATCCCATGCTTCGAGAGCATCAAATATGGCAGCCCTCTCTACGTTATCCTGTGTCCTGACAAAAAGTTTACGTTCCAGACCTTGTCCACTGGCTATTTTATCTGTTGATACTTCTTTATAAATACCCTGATATCCTTCCAGAGCGATTTCATCCAGCTTGTTAAATTTTGTAAAAGAAGCTGATGCAGTTTCACCTTCTTTGAGAACAGTACGCAGTTCCTTCATTTTTCCTCTGGCATATGCAATCTTTTCATCCTGAATTGCAAGAATCAATTTCTTAAAGTTTTCATATCTTCTGATAGTTTCTTTCTTCATAATCTTGTCAGACGCACTTACAATATAAGGGCGGAGTTCCATCCGTTTTCCATCCAACGTCTGATAATCCTGTCTGATTTCCTCCAGTGTATCCTTTATTTCTCCAAATTCAATATGCCAGTCAATCGCCGAAATATCCCGTCCTGTACCATCTTCACTCAATGATGCTCCGAATTTCTTTGCATTACTGCATAACATTTCTGCAAGCTCATAAGCCTTGTAGAACGGATATTTCTGATGAACAACAGCAATACCGCCGCATGCCGCATATCCTGTCTTATCCTCACTGTTGATTTTCTTTCCCAATGCCCGGATAAAAGATACCGCACATTCGATTCCTATTCTGCCTTCTGTAACAAAACAGATATCATCTCCGGCTGTGATAATCCTGCGGACAGGAAATTTTTTTATATTCAGCGTCTTCAGATTTCCATTCTCAATGTTCTTACATACTTCATCTGTCATATCCCGGTATGCCTCTTTAAAATCACTGTCTATAGAAGAACTGAAATTCCGGAGTTTCTTCTTGTAATCTTCCCAGGATGCATTTTTGTTCTGTGTGTACAGGGCTTCCACTCTCTTTCCCATTGCATTTCCATCAATATGTACCACAGCAATAAAATTGGATTCATTTCTTGAACCACCCAGGTCTTCAAATTTCATTGCTCTCTCGTAATCCTGTGGTGAGAGTTCCCTGTCAGTTTTTTCCTCCTGTTTTGGCATTTCACATTTATTTTCGCAGCATTCAGGTTTTAATGTGGTAGAATTTATTTTTTCAACCCCAAAGGTTCCCTGATGAAAAGCCGCCAGTCTTCGTGATTTCTTCAGTTCCAGTTTATCTGTTAAATCTTTCAGACATTCTCCAAGATTATCGCTGTCATATGGCTCAACAACTGCAAACACGTCAATTCCTGCATAGTCTTTATGTATCTGATAGGTAACCCTTTTGACAAATTCCACTGCCTGCGCTGTTTCTTTAAATTCAAGTACAATATGTCCGCCGCCGGAATATACCAGATTTTTTTCCATATCAAAGATTTTCTCATCATTTACAGTTTTCTGGAAATATTCCGGACTCATGATCCATGCTATGACTGCTGAATTTGTGATATTATCTTTTAGTTTGTTACTGCTGAATATATAGGATTGTTTCTGTGACACTTCCAACATTGTTAAAATATGTTCCATCTTTATTCCCCTTCCTTTTTGTGTGTTTTCTTTTCTTCCATGCTTAATTTTATCTGAACAAACTTTTCAAATTCCTGTTTCAGGTCTTTCTCAAGACCTTTACTTGTAAACATATACAGATTGCTGAATCCAAAATGGTTCATACTGTTTCTCCGATCACCTATTTGGGGTATCAGTTCAAATAACTCCTGCGGAATAGTCAAAAACATTTCATGTATTCGTGTTTTTTTATCACAGGACAATTCCATTCTCCCCTCTTCTTCCTTCCGAATAATCCATTCTTTACAGATTACTTCTCTTGCCTCCATTTCCGAAATATTTTTATCTTTACACTTATTTTTATAATTCAGATTTAATTCCCGGCAGATGTTTTTACATATGTGATCTCTGTCTTCTTCGCTTCTTTCATCCAGACCATAATATTCACACAGAAATGTTTTTATTGTTTCTTCAAAAGCCGTAAAACCCTGTTGTATATTCTTTTTATCTATCGCCCACCTTACAGTTGCCATTCCCATTTCAAGATTCGTATCTACATTAAAATCAGCTATACTTTCATCTATACGTGACAAAAGTCCCTCCATAGGTTTAATGATACTGCCTTGCCGTTCTTCCTGATCTTCCTTTTGCTCATCTTCTTCTTTCATCAGATTATAATATTTTTTATATTCTTTGTATGCTCCAAGCACACTCATTTCTTTCTTATTTGTATTTTTCTCTTTCTGCGGATCATAGTATCCTCTTGAAGTTTCCATGTTATGTGTAAAATTATTCAGTTCTTTTGTGAGCTTAAACAATTCTGACATTTTTTCGCGGTAAATACGCTTCTGCGCAGAACACAATTCGTAAATCTGATCACTGTTTCCGTACTTGATAAAGGAACTTGCTGCCTGTGACCAGTCTAAAATATCCAGAAACGTCTGCAAATTAAAAATCGGTGTCCTGTTCTGAACATTATCCTTCACTTCAAAAGCTCCGTAGTAAATTCCATTTACTGTAATATTCTTCAGCACTCTCGCATAAGAAATAACTGCCAGCATCTGTATCGGAATGTTTCTAAGTGCATGGGTAATATCAATATAGAGTTCCTCATCTTCCTGAATCCTTGAAAAAATAACCTGAAAGATTTTCCATAACTCATTTTCATCTGCACCAATGGGAATCATACATAATTCTATATCATCTAAAATATTTCCATATTTCTTCTGAAGAATATCCCTTAACCCTGTTTTTACATCCGGAATCTCATGTCCCAGCCTTTCTGCATTCTCACGTTCTCTTTCTGTATATTTACGATTATCCCAGTTTTGTTCTTTTGCTTTTTCAGTGACAAAAACACTAATCCTGTCACCTTCCTGTATATCGTCAAAAAGCATCTCAGCCAGCGCTTCCTGTATAAAAGGCGTTATAACACTCTTTTCTTTATAATAATAAGTTGTTGACTGATATAATCCTGTTCCTAATACTGAAATAAAATGTTTTCCCATATCCCGCACCTTCTTTAATTAGTTATTGTTATTTTTTTAATCCATACCGTAATTATATTACATCTCCAAATACTATTTTACTACATTTTTCTTATTTTTTTCAATATTTCTGTATTTTTTTGACATTTTTTCACATCACTTCTTTTCTTATCTATCTTTTTCATTTTTTATCATCAAGTTGTCTGATTAACACGTCGATTACAGTTGCTATGATCATTAATGCGATTCTTGGATTCATACTGTCTCCTCACTTTCTTAAGTGCTGTCCTCTTGTTATGTTCTTATTATATATTTAAAATTTTTATATTTATAGAGCACAATTTTTTTCTTTTTTGTTCCTGTAATCTTCTTTTTATGATATTATGATGTCAGAGTCAAAAGGTTTTTATATTATATTTCATCCATTTTTTGTTCCTATTATAAGTCAAATTCAATTGACGATTCCTACTTGATCAGGAGGTATTTTAAATGAACACACAAACAAATTATCTTTCATTTGCTGAACAGATTACCAATGAAGACCATAAACAGAATCTTAATCTTAATCCTTATGCATGGAATATAATCATAAATGATACTGTAGATTTCAGTTCGAATGTAAATTCGCCGATCAACCTCACATCTTTTCTGAATAAAATTATTATAAATTGCGAAGAGAATCCATCATTGCTTCCTTTTCCATCGAATGTATCCGCTGTTGCAAACCAAAAACAAAAAAACTTTTACTCATTGCTATCTTCCACGCTTCCAGATCTTCAGGATTCTCTGGTGAGAAACGAGGTTCTTAAACAACTTATGCTTGAACACACAATCGAGACTTCAAAACATCTGAAAAAACATACAGCTAAAGGTTCATCTCAAAAGTTTCGCCTTTCAAATAAAGCTTATGACTTGATCTGTTCTGTTCCAAAAGATGATTTCAAGACAATCATTTTCAAAAAACCGGGTATCTATTTAAAAGTACTCTTTGAGGAATATAGTCTGCTTCCTCCTTCTGAAAGAGAGAAGATATTCTTTTATGATATTATTTCAAAAATCCAAAGAGCTATCGAACAAAAACAGGATTTACTTATTACCACTGTAAACAAAAAGTATGATGTAATCCCCTACAAACTGACCACTGATACTTATTTGTCACATTTATATCTTGCCGGCAAATCTTGTCCCCATCCTGATACCGACAAATTTGTACCTGCCTCTTTCCGTATTTCACGTATTGAACATTTAGAACTGCTCGGATATTCCGGATGTCTTCTTAGCAAATCTGATGCAAAGCTATTAGATAAACGTATTTCTGAACTGGATATCCAATTTCTTCTTTCTGACTCTGTAAAAATCAAAATCCAATTTACAAAAGAAGGTCTTCAGAAATACCAGACGCAGTCTTATCTGCGGCCTGCATATACAGAGAAAATCACAAATTCTATTTATGAATTTCAAATCACAAAATATCAGGCAGTTGCTTATTTTTTCAAATTTGGAAAAGATGTTGAGATTTTAGAACCGGAATATCTGAGAACTTATTTCAAAAGTGAATATGCTGCTGCATTACAGTCCTATTCTTGAAATAATCTTTATTGGATTTATTCAAATACATAAAAAGAGGTCTCATGAGAGGCCTCTTTCATACAACCATAACACCATTTATTATTTAATTTTTTCATTGAAGCTCCTCCTTTATCAGTCATCCAGATTTTTAAGTAATACATCAACTACCGCTGCCACTATCATTAATGCTAATCTTGCTGTCATTCTTTTCACCTCTTTCTTTTATCATTTCTTGTCAATAATTACGTGAATTACAATATCAACCGCGATTTTAATAATATCAGGCATTTTTCATCTCTCCTTTTCCCTTGTTTTTGTTTTTCTCTTGTTTACAGTCTATATTATAGTCATATCTTCCTATAATTTGAAGAGAAACAATTTTTTTATTTTTGTTCCCATATTATGCTGTAAATCAAACTATTTTTTTATTATTTTCGATTTTTTTGTACCTGGAATTGTACCATTTCACAGATTTCAAACTGCTTTATTAACAGAATCAGGCAACAAATCGAATTGAGAATATCCAGTTGACTCTGTTAATGTTATAAAAATTTTCATAACTATTTCAGGAAAAGCACCAACACCCTGTCCCGGACATAAACTATATAGAAATCCCCTTCGAGGTAGCGATTTGAAGGCCTTTCAAAAACCTTTGTCCATATCCCAGGAAAAATAT
>SKEY01000656.1_pt2 | contig 15685 bp, 13 predicted proteins | sample 4843871 | NCBI WGS metagenome assembly SKEY01 (sample SAMN11008797, study PRJNA524170) | human gut metagenome | biome: Human fecal sample; material: Feces; isolation source: fecal sample from pouch patient p36 | host: Homo sapiens | place: Israel: Tel-Aviv | collected 2016-12-04 | reverse complement strand
CGGCTACACGCCCGAATGGAAAAAAAGAAGAAAAGGTGTTATAATTTTTATGCGATTTTAATGTCAGCGCTAAAATGCTTTTCTGAAATTTACGTATTATTCTTATAATGTTTTTGTACAAGGAGATGACCGTATGAGTGAAAGCAGACACAATCCGGATCAGTTATTAAAGGAAATCCAAGCTGATGAAGAAAACCGTAATAAAGGACATTTGAAAATCTTTTTCGGATATGCAGCTGGTGTGGGTAAAACCTACGCAATGTTAGAAGCAGCTCATATGGAAAAACAGCAGGGAATTGACGTGGTAGCCGGTTATGTAGAACCCCACGCATGTCCAAAAACAGCAGCTCTTTTGAATGGCTTAGAAGTTCTTCCTACAAGAGAAGTTTTTTATAATGGTATGATACTGAACGAATTCGACATTGGCATGGCGTTGAAAAGAAAACCACAGCTTATCCTTGTAGATGAACTTGCGCATACGAATGCCGAAGGATGCCGTCATGCAAAACGGTATCAGGACATTAAGGAACTTTTGAATGCAGGGATTGATGTTTATACGACTGTCAATGTTCAGCATATTGAAAGCCTTTGTGATACAGTTGCATCCATTACGGAAATTGTTGTACGGGAACGCATCCCGGATTCTATTTTTGATAATGCAGATCAGGTTGAATTAATAGATATTGAACCACAGGATTTGATCAACCGTTTGAATACAGGAAATGTATACAGACAGACACAGGCAAAACAGGCAGTAGAAAATTTTTTTACAATAGAAAATTTGACAGCTCTCCGGGAGATTTCACTGCGGCGATGTGCGGACCGGGTGAATATCCTCACAGAAAATACCCGCATAAAAAATCATGGAGATTATCACACAGGCGAACATATTCTTGTATGTCTATCTTCTTCTCCATCCAATGCGAAAATTATCCGTACCGCCGCAAAAATGGCTTCTGCTTTTAAAGGGGAGTTTACGGCTCTATTTGTAGAAACCCCAGATTTTTCGGTGATGAGCGAGGAAAATGTAAAACGCCTGCGTTCAAATATTTGTCTTGCTGAGCAGCTTGGGGCAAAAATAGAAACAGTTTACGGAGAAGATGTTCCGTTTCAGATTGCGGAATTTACTCGTTTGTCCGGTGTGTCAAAGATTGTGATCGGACGTAGTTCTGCTACAAAACGGCATTTGCTCAGCAAACCGACCCTGACAGAAAAATTGATTGATTATGCCCCTAACCTGGATGTGCATATTATTCCAGATACGGTTTCTAATGCGGCAGTGTATCAGTTAAGAGGGGGCAGGAAAAAGAATCATATCGTATTCTCTGTCACTGATACATTAAAATCTACTGCGATTCTGATTTTATCCAGTTTAGTCGGAATGATTTTCCAGAAATTTGGATTTGACGAAGCAAATATCATTACTGTTTTTGTTTTAGGTGTTCTTGTCACCGCTGTCATCACGAAACATCAGATATACAGCCTAATTTCCTCGATTGTAAGTGTTTTGGTCTTTAGTTTCCTGTTTACGGAACCTCAATTTACCTTGCAGGCGTATGATCAGGGTTATCCTGTTACCTTTATTATCATGTTTTTGGCGGCATTTTTAACCGGTTCTCTTGCTATACGGATTAAAAACCAAGCAAAACAGGCGGCACAATCTGCTTACCGTACCAAAGTGTTATTTGATACAAACCAGCTATTGCAACAGGCAAAAGATAAAAATGAAATTGTATCTGCAACTTCAAATCAGCTCATTAAACTCTTGGGAAAAGATATCGTTTTTTATTTAGCTGATGGAGAAGTGTTGGATACGCCGCATATTTTTTCTGTAACTGAAGGAAATTTGGAATCGTGTATTTCCGAAAATGAAAAGGCCGTTGCCGGCTGGGTATTGAAAAACAATAAACGTGCCGGAGCTACAACAGGAACGCTTTCCAATGCAAAATGCCTGTACCTTGCTGTTCGCAGTAGCAGTATGGTATATGGAGTTATTGGAATCGTGATGGGGGAAATACCTCTTGATCCATTTGAAAATAGTATTCTACTATCCATTCTCGGAGAATGTGCCCTGGCTTTGGAAAATGAGAAAAATGCCCGTGAGAAACAGGAGGCGGCCATTCTTGCAAAAAATGAACAGTTGCGAGCGAACCTGCTGCGTGCTATTTCACATGATTTGAGGACACCGCTGACATCCATTTCTGGTAATGCCAGCAATCTTTTGTCCAACGGCGATTCCTTTGATAATGATACAAAAAAGCAGCTGTACATGGATATTTATGATGATTCCATGTGGCTGATTAACCTTGTAGAAAACTTGCTGGCTGTAACCCGGATTGAAGAAGGACGGTTGAATCTCCGTATAACGGAAGATTTGATGGATGACGTGATCACAGAAGCGTTACATCATATTAACCGAAAGAGTGAAGAACATCATATTTCCGTTGAAAGCAAAGAAGAATTTCTTCTTGCAAAAATGGATGCAAAGCTTATTGTTCAGGTAATCATCAATATTGTTGATAATGCTATCAAATATACACCTAAAAACTCTCATATTGTTATTCGGACAGAAAAGCGGGGAAAACAAGCAATCGTATCTATATCGGATGACGGAAACGGAATTGCTGACGAAATAAAGCCACGGATATTCGACATGTTCTATAGCGGTGCAAATCAAATTGCAGACAGCCGCCGAAGTTTAGGACTCGGATTATCTTTGTGCAAGTCCATTATTAACGCCCACGGCGGAGAACTTACTGTTTCAGATAATCTGCCGCACGGAACAGTATTTACATTTACATTACCGGCAGGGGAGGTCAAAGTATATGAATAAGTCACTAATATTAGTTGTAGAAGATGACACATCTGTCAGAAATTTAATTACAACAACCTTAAAAACGCACGAATACCGATATCTGACGGCACCCGATGGTCAATCGGCAATTTTAGAAACATCTTCACACAATCCTGACATTGTTTTACTTGATTTAGGACTTCCTGATATAGATGGTGTTGAGATTATTAAAAAAATCCGTACTTGGTCAAACATGCCAATTATCGTAATCAGTGCTCGCAGTGAAGATACCGATAAAATTGATGCGTTGGATGCTGGCGCAGATGATTATTTAACAAAGCCATTTTCTGTTGAGGAACTGCTTGCCAGACTACGAGTCACGCAAAGAAGGTTATCGATGATGCAAAAAGTATCCCCTGCCGAAGCGGTTGTTTTTGTAAACGGAAAACTTCGTGTAGATTATGCTGCAGGTTGTGCTTATTTGAATGAAGAAGAGTTGCATTTAACACCTATTGAATATAAGTTGCTTTGCCTGTTGACAAGAAATATAGGAAAAGTTCTGACCCATACTTTCCTTACGCAAAGCATTTGGGGAAGTAGTTGGGATAATGATATTGCTTCCCTTCGTGTGTTTATGGCAACACTTCGTAAAAAAATCGAGAAAGAACCGAACTCTCCACAATATATCCAAACACACATTGGCGTGGGGTATCGGATGCTGAAAGTTGATTGAACTTCGCAACACCATAGTTAAAGTTGGAATATAAGCTGTAGATCTGTATAAGAGACCCGTACGCACAGTTCAATGGGAGGGGCGAGAAAATATATTCTTCCTCTTCCTGTTAAATAACTAGACACAGACGGCAACTTTTAAATTTCCTCTAAGAGAGGGCTATTTAAGTATCGCTATCCTATTATGGGAGCACTTTACAAAACAATCGAATGTCGTCAGGTTGCAACCAGAAATGAAAAAATTGCAACTTTCCAAAACCAACGAACTTTGTTTTATTGTGTGGCAGTTCAGTCAATGGCTTCTTATCTTTTACGAAAGGAACTACGCTATGCAAGCTACTTATCCAACCTGCTGTGGTGTCGATGTTCACAAATCTTTTCTCGTTGCCACAATCATTAAAACTACTAGTGGTTTTGAACCTTCCTATCAAAAGAGGCGTTTTTCTGCATTCAACAATTCTATTTTAGAATTCAAAACATGGCTTCTAAAAAATGACTGTCATGATGTCTGTATGGAATCCACCGGTAAATACTGGGTTCCTGTTTTTAATTTTCTTGAAGATGATATCAATGTCACCATTGCCAATCCCAAATGGGTAAAAGCTGTTAAAGGGAACAAAGATGATACCAAGAATTCTAAATGGATTAGAGATTTGTTCCGTCTTGGACTTGTGAAAGGCAGTTACATTCCCGGCAAGTCAATCCGTATTCTCAGAGAATACACTAGATATCGTTGCAAGCTTGTTTCTTGCCGTTCAAGTGAAAAGAATAGATACCAGAATGCTCTTACTGTTTGTAATGTTGCATTAGATTCTGTTGTATCCGATATCTTTGGGAAGTCTCCACATCCATTATTGATTATTTGCTTGAACAATCAGGGTTACAAAATATCTTTAGAGTATGCTATAATAGATTCACCAAACGGGAAAAGGGAAAAAATTTTCAACATATACAGGGAGGTTATATTATGAAAAAAGCGAAAGCACTGGGTGCATTACTCTGCAGCGCATGTCTGGCAGTTGCCGGAACTTCACTGCCGGCGATGGCAGATTCCATGAAGGTTGTTACACTGGGGGCGGATCTGACAGATGCACAGAAGAATACAATGATGAAATATTTTAACGTAGACAGCAGCCAGGTACAGATCCTGACCATCACCAATCAGGATGAGAGAGATCATTTAAGTGCCTATGTTCCTATTGAACAGATCGGAACCAGAACTGTAAGCTGTGCTTACGTAAAGCCAACACAGTCCGGAGGCATTAAGGTACGTACTGCCAACCTGAACTGGGTAACCTGCAATATGATTGCCACTTCACTTTCCACCTCAGGTGTTAAGAACTGTGAAGTAGTAGCTGCCTGCCCGTTCGAAGTTTCCGGTACAGGAGCCCTGACCGGTATCCAGATGGCATATGAGACAGCTACAGGGGAAGAACTTGACAGCGCGAAGAAGGAACTGGCCACAGAGGAAATGGTAGTAACCGGAAATCTGGCTGATGAGGTGGGTAAGAATGATGCCACCACAGTTATGAACAATTCCAAGATGCAGGTGATCAGGGATAATGTCCAGAATGCAGATGACATCTATAATATTGTAGTAAATGTGGCACAGCAGAACAATGTAAACCTGGATTCTGACCAGATTGATAAGATCGTGTCACTTCTTCAGCAGATCGCACAGCAGGATTACAATTATGATGATGTAAAGGCGACTCTGGAGCAGGTAGACCAGAATACATCAGAAAGCAGTGATGACATTGGAGATGTGGCAGACGAGGAAGACGATACTGTGAATGCAGGAGATTCTGCAGATGACATTTTAAACAGTGTGGATAACAGTGCACTGGGCGGAGATGTAGTGGAGAGTTCTACAGAGAATCCGTCTCTGGAACAGGATACAGGAATGGACACAGACACTTCAGACGCTGACAGCGAAACAACAGACGACAGTACTTTTGACAATACGGATGAAGATGAAGTGATCCACGATGAGAATACAGATGACAGTACTGACGGAGATACAGAAGACAGTTCAGATGCCAGCCTGGATGAGAATACAGAAGATGGATCTGATGATACACAGGATGCTGACTCATCATCTTCAGAGGAACTGGATACTGCTTCCCTGACAGACGATCAGATGCTGCTGTTCAATCAGGCAGAGACATTCTGCAAGGGTGAATATGAAGGTGATGTGGATTCTCTTCATACTGCAATGGGAGATGATACAGCAGAGAATTCCGTAGTTCTTGATGCAGAGAACGGTGCAGCCCTTACGAAGGAAGTGGAGAAAGCATATTTGAAGATCCTCACTGACGGCACAGATTCCTATGAAGCAGACGGAACAGAAATGTATATGACCACAGAGCTGAACATGCTTGACAGATCCATGAAAGAGATCTTCGGAATCTCGGAAGGATCCCAGGCAGGACCGGAACTGTCCGAACTGACAGATGATGAGAGACAGAGTCTGTATAAAGATACCATGAAGTTCTTCGAGAAACTCTACAATGAGAGCACAGAGACTTATGACACAGAAGATACATCAGGTGAAGAGTAAAGTAGGAAATGCGCGGGATTTTTTCCTGATCAGGCAGGCCACGCAGGAGGATGTTCCTGGGATCATGGATATTATGGCAGAAGCGGCAGCAGACCAGGAACATCCGGACTGGTTCGTTTCTGATGATGAAGCTTATGTAAGGAAACATATTTCAGAACACGGATATACGATCGTAGCTCGGACTGTTGATGGACAGACTGCAGGATTTTTTATCGTGAAATATCCTGAGGGAGAAGACAATTTGGGACATTATCTGGATATGGAAGAAGAAGCACTTGGTCAGGTGGCTGTGATGGATTCAACTGTAGTAGGCAGTGATTATCGTGGGGCAGGACTGCAGGGAAGGATGCTGCAAGCAGCAGAAGCACGGATAGATAAAGAAAAATTTCATTATCTCATGTGCACCATCCATCCGGATAATCAGTTCAGCAGACAGAATATGGAGAGCCAGGGCTACGAAGTGAAAAAGATTACCAAATGTTATGGCGGTCTGGACAGATGCATTCTTGTAAAATGCATTTAACCAAATCAAGTAAGTCCCCTGCTTCAATTGTGAAAAGCAATAAGCAGTGGGTGGGGACTTGCTTGTATCAGGAGGAGTGAAGCTCCTTCTGATAAACTGCGGAGCAGTTATTTGGTTATGAGCAAGTAGCGAAGCGGATTGCGAATATCCGCTTGACTCAAATCAGGTAAGTCCCCTGCTCCAGACAGCCAGGTGCGGTTTATCTAAACAGATGCTGAAAAAAGAATAAAGAAATCAGTAACAGCCTGTGAAATTTCCGTGATTTCACAGGCTGCTTTGCGTAACAGGTAGAAAAATAAAAACAGATGTGTTAAAATGTATCGTAAATTATTTCTGATAAAAAAGAAACAAGAGATGTAAATCGTAACAGGGAGGAATAAGGATAAATATGGGAATGGCAGTGGTAACGCTGAAAAAAGGAGAAGGAAGACTTCTGAAATCCGGCGGAATGTGGATTTTTGATAATGAGATAGATACGATCATGGGAAGCTTTACCAACGGAGATCTGGTTCTGATACATGACTTCGATGGATATCCGCTGGGAAAGGGATTTATAAATACCAATTCCAAAATTACAGTACGTCTTCTCACAAGAGATGAACATGTGGAGATTGATGAAGCATTTCTGGAGAAGAGGGTGCGGGATGCATGGGAATACCGTAAGAAAGTTGTAGATACAGGAAGCTGCAGACTGATTTTCGCAGAGGCAGATTTCCTTCCCGGGATCGTGGTGGATAAGTTCTCTGATGTGCTGGTTGTACAGTCACTGGCTCTGGGAATCGACCGTTTTAAAGAAACAATTATAGAACTTCTGAAGAAAGTTCTGGCTGAGGACGGCATCCAGATCCGTGGTGTTTATGAGAGAAGCGATGTGAAAGTCAGAAAGCAGGAAGGCATGGAGCTGGTGAAGGGCTTTATCGGACCGGAGTTCCCTACACTGGTACAGATCGAAGAGAACGGTGTCAAATATGAAGTAGATGTAAAAGACGGACAGAAAACAGGATTTTTCCTGGATCAGAAATATAACAGACTGGCGATCCAGAAATTATGTAAGGGAGCCAGAGTGCTGGACTGCTTTACCCATACCGGATCTTTCGCACTGAATGCAGGGATTGCAGGTGCTGCAAGTGTTACAGGTGTGGATGCTTCCCAGCTTGCAGTGGATCAGGCCACAGACAATGCTGCACTGAATGGCTTATCCGACACTGTGAAATTTATCTGTGAGGATGTATTTGAACTTCTCCCTGAACTGGAAGAAAGGGGAGAGAAATTCGATGTGGTCATCCTGGATCCCCCTGCATTTACCAAGTCCAGAAATTCCATAAAAAATGCAGTAAAGGGTTACCGTGAGATTAATCTCCGTGCCATGAAACTTGTGAAGGACGGCGGTTATCTGGCAACCTGTTCCTGCTCTCATTTCATGGATTATGAACTTTTTACCAGAACCATCGGACAGGCTGCGAAGAATGTACACAAACGCCTTCGTCAGGTGGAATACAGAACCCAGGCACCGGATCATCCGATCCTGTGGGCAGCAGATGAATCTTACTATCTGAAATTCTATATTTTCCAGGTATGTAATGATAAATAGGAAAGTGAGGAATAAAAATGAGTTTTAAAGAAGTGAATCCATCAGAACTGAATATGAATCCGTTTACAACTATCGGAAAGGACTGGCTGCTAATCACAGCAGGTAATGAAGAAAAATGCAACACCATGACAGCAAGCTGGGGAGCCATGGGTGTAATGTGGGGAAAAAATGCAGTAACTGTATACATTCGTCCACAGAGATATACCAAGGAATTTGTAGACAGAGAGGATACATTTACAATCTCTGTTCTTGGTAAGGAGTACAGAAAAGCACTGAATTACTGCGGAACTGTATCAGGAAAAGGATCAGATAAGATTAAAGATGCAGGGCTGACTCCGTATTATACAGACGGAACAGCAGGAATCGAAGAAGCAGATATGATCATGGTATGCAGAAAAATGTATCATGACGAGATCAAACCGGAGTGTTTTGACGCACCGGAAAACGACGTAAAATGGTATCCTGAGAAAGATTATCATACCATGTATATTGCAGAAGTTCTGAAAGTTCTTGTAAGAGAGTAAGACAGGAAAGGTCAGAAAAGAGGAAATAATGAGAGATAAAATAAACAAATTTATGCAGGGACGTTACGGTGTGGATCAGTTTGCAAGGTTCACACTGGGTGTTGCGCTTTTTCTGGTAGTAATAGGATCTTTTATGAGACGAAGTGCTGTCGGTGGAATTCTGGACATGCTTGGATTTATACTGATCATTTACACATACTACCGTATCCTTTCTAGAAATGTTTCTGCACGTTACAGTGAAAATCAGAAATACCTGGCACAGACACAGAAACTGCGCAGCAGATTTAACAGGGAAAAGAGTATGATGGAGCAGAGAAAAACACATCATATCTATACCTGCCCGGGCTGCGGACAGAAGATCCGTATTCCCAGGGGAAAAGGTCAGAAAGTAGAGATCGAATGTCCCAAGTGTCATGAGAAATTCATAAAGAGGAGATAAAATGTTTGGTTATGTGGTGATGAACAAACCGGAGATCCGTTTTAAGGATTTTGACCTGTACAGATCCTTTTACTGCGGATTGTGCAGAGAACTGAGAGAGAAATACGGAATATCCGGTCAGATATCCCTGACCTATGACATGACATTTGTAGTTATTCTGCTCAGTGCCCTTTATGAGCTGCCTACGCTGAAGGGAACTACCCGCTGCGTGATCCACCCGGTACAGAAACAGCAGGTAAGAAAGAATGCCGCTACAGAATACGGCGCTGATATGAACATCCTTCTTACTTATTATAAATGCAGAGACGACTGGGAAGATGAGAAAAAGGCTGCAGCACTGGGATATGCGAAGATCCTTCAGGGCAAAAATAAAAAACTGAGCCGGCATTATCCGGAAAAGGCAGCGAAGATCCGGCAGCTTCTTCATGAACTGTCGGCAATGGAGCAGGCAGGGGAAAAGGATATAGACAGGATGTCCGGCTGCTTTGGCAGGATCATGGAAGAAATCCTGGCATGGAAACCGGATGTCTGGGAGAATACCCTGAGACGGATGGGATTTTATCTGGGAAAATTTATCTATCTTCTGGATGCCTATGATGATGTGGAAAAAGATGTGAAAAGTGGAAATTACAATCCCTTTTCAGAGAAATATAAAATGAAAGGGTTTGACGGGCAGGTACAGCAGCTTCTGATCATGATGATGGCACAGACCTGCAGAGAATTTGAGAAGCTTCCTATTATACAATATACGGATATTCTGAGAAATATTCTTTACTCCGGTGTGTGGTGCCGTTTTGAAGCCATCCGGAAACAGCGGAAGGAAGCAGGGGAGAGAGAACATGATTGATCCGTACAGTATACTGGGAGTGGACAGAAATGCATCAGATGATGAGATAAAAAAGGCCTACCGTAAGTTAAGCCGTAAGTATCATCCGGATGCCAATATCAATAATCCGAATAAAGAGCAGGCAGAAGAAAAATTTAAACAGGTACAGCAAGCATATGAGCAGATCATGCGTGAAAAAGAGCAGGGTAGCGGATATGGCAGCTATGGCGGCGGATTTGGTGGATTCAGTGGTTTTTCCGGACAGACAGAAAACAGCTATCAGGATGAAGAAGCCATACGCAGACAGGCAGCAGCCAATTATATCCAGAGCGGTCATTACAGGGAAGCTATGAATGTACTGCAGTCTCTGGAACAGCGTAATGGACAATGGTATTATCTGTCCTCCATGGCGAATATGGGCCTGGGAAACAATGTAAATGCCTTGAACGATATCCGGGAAGCCGTGCGCCAGGAACCGGATAATGCACAGTACCGGATGCTTCTTCAGCAGATGGAGGGCGGAGGAACCTGGTATCAGGAAATGCAGAATCCTTTTGGCGGCATGCCCACTGGAGGGGATGATTACTGTATGAAACTCTGTCTGGCGAACCTTGCCTGCAGTCTGTGCTGCCCGGGAGGTGGCGTGTTCTGCTGTTGACAGGATTTTGAAGGAAAATATAAGTTTGTAATTGACAACTCTCTTTTGAAAGACTACTATATTAAAGTGGTGATTGAATAAAGACCAGAGGAGGAAAATATAATGAGTATTCGTATTGGTATTTTAGGCTATGGCAACCTTGGCCGTGGTGTAGAGTGTGCCATCAAACATAATCCGGATCTGGAGCTTGTGGCAGTGTTCACACGCCGTGATCCTCAGACAGTAAAGATCCTTACAGAAACAGCTTCTGTATATTCTGTAAATGACGCGGAGAAAATGAAAGACAAGATCGATGTTCTGATCATCTGCGGAGGAAGTGCTACAGATCTTCCGAAACAGACCCCTGAATATGTAAAATATTTCAATGTTATTGACAGTTTTGACACTCATGCAAAGATCCCGCAGCATTTCGAAGCAGTAGATAAAGCTGCCAAAGAGAGCGGACATGTAGGAATCATCTCTGTTGGCTGGGATCCGGGAATGTTCTCCCTGAACCGTCTTTATGCAAATGCGATCCTGACAAACGGAAAAGATTATACATTCTGGGGCAAAGGTGTCAGCCAGGGACATTCTGATGCTATCCGCCGTATCAAAGGCGTAAAAGACGGAAAACAATATACAATCCCTGTAGAAGCGGCTCTGGAAGCTGTACGTAACGGAGAGAATCCGGAACTTACAACCAGACAGAAACATACCAGAGAGTGCTTCGTAGTAGCTGAAGAAGGCGCGGATCTGGCTCAGATCGAGAATGAGATCAAGACAATGCCGAACTATTTCGACGAATATGATACAACTGTACACTTCATTACAGAGGAGGAACTGAAACGTGACCACAGCGGAATCCCACACGGCGGATTCGTGATCAGAAGCGGTAAAACAGGATGGAATGACGAGAACAGTCATGTGATCGAATACAGCCTGAAACTGGATTCCAACCCGGAATTCACGTCTTCTGTACTCGCTGCCTATGCAAGAGCTGCATACCGCATGAGCAAAGAAGGACAGACAGGTGCCAAGACCGTATTTGATGTAGCACCTGCATATTTAAGTGCCGCAGACGGAGCAGAACTGAGAAAACATCTCCTGTAATCACGAAAACAGATTTCGGAAAGTATGTAAAAAGTATGAAAAGAGGCAGGGTTTTTTGTGAGCTTTGTCTCTTTTTTATAGAAAAAAATTGTGATTATTTAGTGAATATTTAACATAATTTTACTTGTATGTTGACGGACTATTGAAGATGTAATATAATAGGGTCATAGAAACGTAACAACATTGTAAAAAAATATTATCTTATCAGATAATAAAAATGAAAGAAAAGGAAGGTATATATGCAAAACGTTAACAAGAAGTTTAGAAGCTGGGGGATACTTCTGCTCCTGTTGTTTTTTGCTGTAGGGGTATCTGTACTTTTTAATGCTTCAGATGTGCAGGCGAAGACGAAGACCGGCTTTGTAACCATTAATGGCAAGTCATATTACATAAAAGAAGACGGTTCCAAGCTGAAAGGATGGCTGGAGCTGAACGGAAAGAAATACTATTTCAATAAGAGTACGGGCGTACAGGTAAAAGGATGGGTCAAGAACTCCAAAGGCCAGAAACGTTATTTCAGCAAGGGCGCAGGCGTGATGCTTACCGGATGGGTAACGGATTCCAAGGGCCAGAAGAGATATTTCAATACCAGAACCGGTTACATGCAGACAAGATGGCTCACATTGAAAGGCAGGAAATATTATTTCTACAGCCAGAGCGGCGTAGCTGCATGTAAGACATTCCTGACAGACAGTAAGAAAAATACAAGATATTTTACAAGTGCCTGCTATATGCTCACAGGATGGGCGAAGAATTCCAAGAATGAATCCAGATACTTCGAATCATCCGATGGTATTATGGCCAAAGGTTTTACAACCCTCAGTGGAAAGACCTACTATTTCAATACCCGCAGCGGTAAGATGGTCACAGGCTGGAAGACGATTAATTATAATAAATACTATTTTGATAAATCTACTGGTGTGATGGCTACCGGAGAGGTGACTATTAACGGCAAAAAGTATAAGTTTAATTCAAATGGTGTTATGATTGATACGACCAGTCCTACGGGCACAAAGACCATTAAGAACTATCTGGCAGGTGCACTGCAGCCAGTAGGAAAGGCTCTGTATGTATGGGGCGGCGGATGGAATGACTCCACCAGAAAAGGCATCAGTTCCACGATGACGAATTTCTATAACAGCCAGAGCAGCAGTTATGACTATAATAATTACAGAGATTTAAGTACAGCAAACAGAGCGAAAGGATTTGACTGTTCCGGTTTCGTGGGATGGGCAGCATATCAGATCATGCAGTCCAAGTCCGGTATCGGAAGCGGTTATACAGTAGTATCAGGAGAAATCGGAAGCCTGTATAAGTCCAATGGATGGGGAAGTATCCTCACACAGGCGAACCTGGCAAGCAGCAACTGGAAAGTATATCCAGGTGATGTTGGATATGACAGCGGTCATACATGGATCATTCTGGGACAGTGCAAAGATAAGAGTGCAGTGATCGTTCACTCTACACCGAATGCAGGTGTACAGATTTCAGGTACCCCGACACCAAGTGGAAGCTATTCCAGCCAGGCGATCACACTGGCTCAGAAATATATGTCCAGATATGCCGGATATACCAAATATGATTACCATACTTCCAGTGGTAACTATATCCGAAGAGGTAATTATTTCAGATGGAACAGAAGCACTCTTTCTGATCCGGATGGATACCTGAACATGACAGCAGATCAGATTCTTGCAGATCTTTTTAACTGAATCAGGTAAATCTCCTGCTTCAGCCAGAAACATCTGACTGATTTAAGAAAATGTAACAGAAATAAGATAATTAAGAAAACGGTTTCCCATGGGAAGCCGTTTTCTTGTGTAAAATTCCTGATTGATTTCAAAAAGGTTACTAAATGTTACAGAAATTTAAACTTTTTCCTGGATAAACCTTGCGTTTACCGTAATTATATGTTAATATATACGGGAATTGAATTAGATATTGCAAAAATATTACATGATAGAAAAGAGATGGTTACTGCTTATACGCCGAAATCCCGTAGCGTACCGAGAGAAACGTCTTGTCGGGCATGGAGTGAACAGTAACAAGAAATATGAAAAAGGTGAGAGGTCATGAAGAAAAGAATTGTATGTCTGACATTGGCGCTTATGATGAGCGCAATGCAGGTTGTCAGTGTAAGCGCATCCAGAGAAGATGAATTAAGAGAAGAGCAGGCGATCACAAGCCAGCAGCTTGATGCTACCTATTCCCGTATGGATGAGCTGGCAAATGCGAAAGCACAGCTTGAGAGTGAAATCTCTGAACTGGATTCCAACCTTGTGAGCGTAATGGTTTCCATTGACACTCTTAAGAACGATATTGATAATAAAGAAGTAGACATTATTAAAACCAAGCAGGATCTGGCGAAAGCACAGAAAGCCCGTGATACACAGTATGAGAACATGAAGAAACGTATCCAGTGTCTGTATGAGCAGGGCGGAGACACTGCATGGTTCCAGATGATGTTGAATTCAGAGGATCTCAGTGATCTGCTCACAAGAGCTGAGAATACACAGCAGATGTATGATCAGGACAGAAAGAACCTGGATAAATATGTAAATACTATTGAAGAAGTAAAGAATCTGAAAGCTCAGTATGAATCAGATAAAGCAGAACTGGAAGAAATGAAATCTTCTTATGAAGAACAGTCCTATGTACTGCAGTGTCAGATCGACGAGAAAAAATCTGCATCCGCAGACTATGAGAACGAGATCGCATATGCACAGCAGCAGGCTACAGAATATGCCAACCTTCTTGCAGAACAGACAGCAGAGATCGAGAGACTGGAAGCTGAGAGAATTGCAGCAGAGGAAGAGGCAAGACGCCAGGCTGAAGAAGAAGCAGCAAGGCAGGCGGCTGAGGCAGCAGCTGCAGAAGCAGCTGCAGAAGAAGCAGAAGCTGAGGAAGCAGACGAAGAAACTTCAGATGATGTAGAATATGATGAAGATGGAAATGTGATCGAAGATACAGAAGATACTTCAGATGATGTGGAATATGACGAAGACGGCAATGTGATCGATAACACAGATTCCTCTGAAGATGATACAGAAGAAACTTCTGACGATGTAGAATATGACGAGTACGGAAACGTGATCGATTCCGATAACACAGTATCCCAGGAGGAATATGAAAGCCAGCAGTCCGCTTCCAGCTCAGAAAGCTCTTCCTCTTCAGGATCAGGATCTGCTGTAGTGGATTACGCTACGCAGTTCGTAGGAAATCCGTATGTATGGGGTGGAACAAGCCTTACAAACGGTGCTGACTGCTCGGGTTTCGTACAGAGTGTATATGCCAACTTCGGTGTAAGCCTTCCGAGAACATCTTATGAACAGCAGAATGCAGGTACAGAAGTATCCTACTCAGATGCACAGCCAGGAGATCTGATCTGCTACGGCGGTCATGTAGCCATCTATATGGGAAACGGACAGATCGTACATGCGTCTAACTCCGTAGACGGTATCAAGATCAGTGATAATGCAGCATACAGAACAATTGTATCTGTAAGAAGACTGGTATAAAAACAAACACATACAGGGCCATGGAGATTACATATTCTCCGTGGCCTTTTTATGTCATAAGAAATTACTTCATAATGTTTCTGTGACATAAGAATCTCTCCGACAGGATCCTTTTTGTATTCTGAAAAATCATATAGGAAAATCGTATAAAACATTGATAAATAGTTGACATTCCGCAGAGTTAGTGTTACTATAACGTCAGTATAATTCCATACAGAACATATTAAGTGCTGATACCGTAAAAGAAACGGTACAGAGAGAGGGAATCAGGTGAGAAACCTGAGCGATCCGGTCACTGTAACAGAGGAGCGAATCTCGAGAATCCATTGTGCCATAGCATGAGAAGGAGAGAGGAGCGATGAGCCTGGAGCCAGGAAACCTGCTTGGTATGGCGAGGTTAAACTTCCGTGTAAAGTGTAACAACCAACTCC
>SKEY01003093.1_pt1 | contig 15703 bp, 18 predicted proteins | sample 4843871 | NCBI WGS metagenome assembly SKEY01 (sample SAMN11008797, study PRJNA524170) | human gut metagenome | biome: Human fecal sample; material: Feces; isolation source: fecal sample from pouch patient p36 | host: Homo sapiens | place: Israel: Tel-Aviv | collected 2016-12-04 | reverse complement strand
CGTAAACAGGAGTGCCTCTGCACGAGTGTTTCCACGTTCCTGTTACAAGTTGTCAACGGGCTGAGGTAAAGCGGGTCCTGCACTGCGATGCAACAACAAGGGCGGATATGAACGTTTTTTTCATCAGATACTTTCTACTGCCGAGATATTTTCTCCCCAACAACTACAAATTTATACTCTCTTCATGCAGGTAATCGCCATCGCTCCCGGTCCAATATGGCATGCAATGCTCAGTGACAGCGGACCTTCTACCAGTTCGTAATCCGGAAACCGGGTCTGGATTTCATTTTTCCACTCATCTGCTTCTTCTTTGCTGCACGTATACGCCATTCCAAGAACCATCTGATCTTTTACATCCGCAAAGCGGTCTGTCAGATCTTTTTCGATAGCATTGAGCATCGTCTTCTTCGCTGCCTTCCAGCCTCTGACTTTTGCAAATGCATCCAGCTTCTCTCCCTGGATCTGAAGAACCGGCTTTAAATTCAATACCGTTCCAATAGCTGCTGCTGCCGGAGTGATTCTTCCACCCTTTTTCAGATACTTCAACGTATCTACTGTGACATAGATACTCGCCTGCATTTTTTCTTTTTCCAGCACCTGTCTGATCTCTGCGGCAGATTTCCCTTCATCACGCAGCTTGATCGCATCGTAAACTGACTGTTCCTGCGTAACGGAAATCCTCTGATTATTGACAACCTGTACTTTTTCATCATAATCCTGTGCCAGTGAAAGAGCCGTTTCACAGGTACTGCTCAAACCACTTGACATCGGAATGCACACGATTTCATCATAATCCACTAAAAGCTTATCCCACAGATCCATGACATCTCCCGGCGATGGCTGGGATGTGGAAATTTCAGAATCAGCTCCCAGTTTTTCATAGAACTGTTCCTGTGAAAGCGTAATATCTTCTAAATATAATTCACCGTCAATGAAAAACGGCATCGGAAGCACGTAGATTCCCAGTTCTTCACCCCGCTTCTGCGTAATTCCGCTATTGCTGTCCGTTACAATTGCAACTTTACTCATTCAACTTCTCCTTATCAGGCGGGCATTCCAAAGTGTCCGCATTCCTTTCTTCGCATCCCATTCCCGGGACTCTTGCATTTTAATTCTTAAAACTGTGGATCGGTGCAGGGATTCTTCCCTTTCTGTTAATAAATGCATCACATCCGAACTCATTTACCGGCATGATCGGAGCATATCCGAGAAGTCCTCCAAACTCTGCCGTATCCCCTACATCTTTTCCGATCACCGGAATCAGACGGACTGCCGTTGTCTTCTGGTTCACCATACCGATCGCCATCTCATCAGCAATGATACCGGAAATTGTTGCAGCAGATGTCTTGCCCGGAATTGCGATCATATCCAGTCCTACGGAGCATACACAGGTCATCGCTTCAAGTTTCTCCAGCGTCAGTGATCCTGCATGAACTGCATCGATCATACCCTGATCTTCACTGACCGGAATAAAAGCACCGCTTAACCCTCCCACGTAGGAAGATGCCATAACGCCACCTTTTTTCACCTGATCGTTCAGCATAGCAAGAGCCGCTGTTGTTCCCGGAGCTCCTACCCGCTCAAGTCCGATCTCTTCCAAAATCTCCGCAACACTGTCTCCAACTGCAGGAGTTGGTGCAAGGGAAAGATCTACAATACCAAATGGGATTCCCAGTCTTGCAGAAGCCTCTCCTGCCACAAGCTGACCCACTCTCGTAACTTTGAATGCGGTCTTCTTGATCGTCTCGCAAAGTTCCTCAAATCCTTTTCCACGCACTTTTTCCAATGCCTTCTTAACTACACCCGGTCCGCTGACTCCTACATTGATAACTGCATCTGCCTCTGTCACTCCAAGGAATGCACCCGCCATAAACGGATTATCATCCGGTGCATTGCAGAAAATCACCAGCTTTGCACATCCAAGGGAATCATTGTCCTTTGTCGCTTCTGCCGCTTCTTTTACGATCTGACCACAGAGTCGTACCGCATCCATATTGATCCCGGTTTTCGTCGACCCGACATTTACGGAACTACAGATCCGTTCCGTCTCAGCCAGTGCCTGCGGAATGGAACGGATCAGATTCTCTTCACTCTTCGTCATCCCTTTTGAAACAAGTGCTGAATATCCGCCAATAAAATTCACACCGACTTCTTTCGCTGCCTTATCCAGTGTCCTTGCGATCGTCACATAATCTTCCGGAGTCTTACAGGCTGAGCCGCCGACCAGTGAAACCGGGGTAATGGAAATTCTCTTATTCACGATCGGGATTCCAAATTCTTTTTCGATATCCTGTCCTGTAGATACAAGATCCTTTGCAACTGTCGTGATCTTATTATAAATATTCTGATTTAACTGATCCAGATCAGAGTCAATGCAATCCAGAAGGCTGATTCCCAGGGTGATCGTACGGACATCCAGGTTCTCATGCTCGATCATCTTATTTGTCTCTGAAACTTCATACATATTAATCATAATCTTATCCTCATCTTCTATGTCTCTTCACTGCTGTACGGTAAATCCTATAATCTGTGCATTTTCTCAAAGATCTCTTCTCTCTGGCAACGGATACTTACTCCAATTTCTTTTCCGAGTGTATCCATTTCATCGCATACCTCTGTAAAATCTTTTTTCAGATTTGAAACATCAACGATCATCATCATATTAAAATATCCTTGCACGATCGTCTGAGAGATATCTAAAATATTGATCCCGTTCTCCGCCAGATATGTACACACTCTCGCAATAATTCCCACCGTGTCTTTTCCAAGTACTGTGACAATACATTTTTTCATTTTCATTGTACCTCCGCTTTTTGTTATAAATCTGATCATACCGTAACAATCTCTGAAACTGAATCTCTGCTTGCAACAAACATATCAAGATCTTCTCCCTTATATTCATTATCTGCCAGAGTCACTTCCAGTTTTACTGTCTCATAAGCAAGCTTTGCATAATTATTCTCCCTGCTTAGGTGTCCCAGCATAATATATTTCAGATTATCATGTAGTATATCACAAAGGAGCTGTCCTGACAATTCATTTGATAAATGACCTCTGTCTCCGAGAATCCTCTGTTTCAGATAATATGGATATCCGCCTACCTCCAGCATATGGATATCATGATTTGCCTCCAGCAGGACTGCATCCAGATTCTGTAAATTTTTCACTGTATACGAATCATACTTGCCGAGATCCGTTGCAACAGCAACTGATTTTGCTCCGCACTCCAGCCGGTATCCCGCCGGTTCGTTCGCATCATGTGAAATCTCAAAAGGATGAATATCAATATCCCCCAGCGTAAACGGCTCATCTGTATGGATCGGATGATATAATCCCTCCGGCATCTTTCCGAGTCCTGAATAACTTTTTATTCCTTCTAATGTACCTTTTGTGGCATAGATCGGGATCTGATACTTTCTGCTGAATACTCCCAGTCCCTGAATATGATCTGAATGTTCATGCGTGATCAGGATTCCATTCAGATCATCTCCTTTCAGATCCAGTGTCTTCAGTCCCTCTTCGATTCTTTTTTTACTGATCCCAGTATCCACAAGCAGATGCGTATGATCACTTCCCACATAAATACAGTTCCCGCTGCTTCCACTTGCAATGCTGCACATTCTCATTTTATAACTTATCTCCTATTTGTCTTTTTGTATCTTCAAAGTCTCCACTGTTATCAATCACTGCCTGACACGCCTGCCGGAATGTATCTTCCGATGGCTGTGAAGCAATCATATCTGTAATCTTCTCATCTGTATAATGCCTGGAGGCTTTCAGTCTCTGCCTGCGGATATTTTCAGAAGTATAAATATACCATAACCCATCGCACAGCTCTCTTCCTGTATCCGTCAGAAGTGCCGCTTCTACGACATATAGAGACTTTCCCTGCTTTCTCTTCTCATCAATATCCTTCTGCACCCATTTCAACACTGCCGGATGCACGATTGCATTCAGGCACTGCAATTTTTCCGCACTTGAGAATACTATTTTACCCAGTTGTTTCCGATCTAGTTCCCCGTCTTCTCCAACGACAGCATCGCCAAATTCATCTACGATCTTTTGGAAACATTCCGTTCCCTTTCTTTGAAGCTGCTTTGCAACTTCGTCCATCTGACAGATACACGCTCCATACTCCTGCTCCATCCAGGCAAGTACTGCACTTTTTCCAGAGCCTACTCCTCCGGTGATCCCTATTACTTTCATATTATTTTGCCTCATACCAGTTCTTTCCTGTATGCATATCTGCCAGAAGCGGAACTGAAAGACTCGCTGCATGTTCCATCTCTTCTTTTAAGATTTTTTTCACTTCGTCTACTTCCTCTTCTGCCGCTTCGATCAGAAGCTCATCATGCACCTGCAGGATCATTCTTGACTTCATATTTTGCTTCTTCAGTTCATCACTTACACGAATCATCGCAATCTTGATGATATCTGCCGCAGTTCCCTGGATCGGTGCATTCATTGCCACACGTTCTCCAAAACTTCTCTGCATAAAATTACTGGATTTCAGCTCCGGCACCGGTCTTCTTCGTCCGAATAATGTCACTGCATAGCCTTTCTCCTTTGCGTCTGCCACACATTGATCCAGAAAAGTTTTGATCCCCGGATAAGTCTCAAAATAATGCTCAATATACCTGGCTGCTTCTTTTCTTGTAATACTCAGATCCTGACTTAAACCAAAAGAACTGATTCCATAAACGATACCAAAATTAACCGCCTTGGCATTTCTTCTTTGAAGATCTGTCACCTCGTCAAATGGTACATGGAACACCTGGGATGCTGTCATCCGGTGAATATCCCTTGCCTCCCGGTATGCCTGGATCAGTTGCTCATCCCCCGAACAGTGAGCAAGGATCCTCAGTTCAATCTGAGAATAATCTGCATCCACAAATACACAGCCCTCTTTCGGCACAAAAACCTTACGGATCAGACGTCCCAGTTCCATTCTCACCGGAATATTCTGAAGATTCGGTTCTGTACTGCTGATTCTTCCTGTTGCAGTAATTGTCTGGTTAAATTTACCATGAATCCTTCCATCCGGCCCGATAAATGTGGCAAGCCCGTCAGCATAAGTCGATTTTAACTTTGTAAGCTGCCGATATTCCAGAATCTTTGCCACGATCGGATACTCGGGTGCAAGCTTATCCAGTACATCTGCTGCTGTAGAATACCCGGTCTTGGTCTTCTTGGCATGCGGCATTTCCAGTTTTTCAAAAAGGATCACTCCCAGTTGCTTTGGAGAATTAATATTGAATGTCTCTCCCGCCATATCATAGATTTCTTTTTCCAGTTCTACAATCCGGTTTCCAAGCTGGTCTCCATATGCCTTCAATGCTTCACCTTCCACATGGATTCCTGCCTGTTCCATTTCATACAGAGTAAATACCAGCGGCATCTCGATTTCCCGGAACAATTTCGTCATCCCGGTTTCTTCCATTTTCCGGTTCAACGGTTCTACTGCCATATATGCCGTATAAGCTTCGTAGCATGCCTTTGTACTTTCCTCTGTCTTTTCATCAATCAGAAGACCCAGTTGTTCTCTCGCTACATCCTCATAATCATAATCACTCTTTAATGGATTCAAAAGATAAGCTGCCACAATCACGTCAAAACTGTTCTCTCTCTTTGCCTGCGGTAAATAATTGAGAGATTCTTTCAGTCCACACATAGAAAATACTTTCACCTTCTCAGCCAGACCAGAAATCATTCCTGCCAGAGTTTCAAAATCCATCTCCATATCACACGGAATCGTAACCGTCTTTTTCTCAGTATAACAAAGTGCGATTCTGCCAATTCCTGATGGATGTGCAAACAGCGGCAATACATTTCCCTTATCTTTGGAAAATGCAACTCCGACCTTCTCTGCCTTCTCTGCCTCTTTAAATATCTTTTCAATCGCAGCTTTTCCTGTCACTTCACAAAAGGTTGCTTCCACATCATTTGCTGAAGTTTCTACATCGAACCGTCCCAGCAGATTCTTAAACTGAAGCTTCTGAAACAGCTCATGTGCTTCTTTCGTATAAGGGTTACCGTGTCTTGCTCCATTCAAATCAAATTCTGTCTCCGCATCCAGCCTAATAGTCGCCAGCGTCTTACTCATCTGTGCCTGCTCCCAGAACTCTTTCAGATTCTTGCTTGCTCTTGGCGGCTTTAATTCGTCTACATGCTCATATGCGTTTTCAATCGTCTTATATTCCTGGATGATCTTTGTCGCCGTCTTTTCTCCAATTCCCGGAACTCCGGGAATATTATCCGATGTATCGCCCATTAAAGCTTTTACATCAATAAATTCTGTCGGAGTCACTCCATAACGCTCTTTCACATCAGCCGCAAGATAATCTTCGATCTCTGTCTTTCCCTGCTTTGTCTTCGGAATCCGCACCTTGATATGCTCCGTGGTAAGCTGAAGTGTATCACGGTCTCCTGAAATGATCGAGACATCCAGTCCCTCTTTTTCACATTGATGAGAAATCGTTCCAAGAAGATCATCTGCTTCCAGTCCTGCCTGTTCAATGATCTCGATATTCATTGCCTTCAGAACCTCTTTGATCACCGGAACCTGCTGACGCAGTTCCTCTGCCATCGGCTTTCTTGTTCCTTTATATTCCTGATACATTTCATGCCGGAAAGTCGGTGCATGCACATCAAATGTCACCGTCAGATATTCTGGTTTTTCCTCATCCAGTATTTTGAACATAATATTCAGGAAACCATATACCGCATTCGTATGAAGTCCTTCCGAATTTGTCAGATCCGGTACGCCATAAAATGCCCGGTTCAGTATGCTATGTCCATCGATCAGTACAATCTTCTCTCTCATCTGAAACTTCTCCTCAATCTTTGCTCTTTACACTGCTGATCCACTGCCCGTGAAACCCTCAGTTTCTTTATAACCCAACAATAAAGTATACACTAAAAACTATCTTTTTAAAAGGCTCATTTTATGGTATTATGTACGCATCATTAAAAATAAAGGAGGAAATAAATATGGATAGTATTATATTTGACGTAGATGGCACTTTATGGGATTCTGTAGATCCCGTGGCTGAATCGTGGAATCTTGCGATCGCCGAAAATACTGATATGACACCTGATCTGACACGGGACTCTCTTGCATGGCTCTTTGGAAAAACCATGACTGAAATTGCCGATGCACTTTTTCCCCAGATTCCACTCGACGAAAGAATGAGACTCCTTACGATCTGCTTTGATTATGAAAACCGATATCTCGAAACTCACCCGGGAAAAATGTATGATGGTGTTGTTGATACGATCCGAGAACTTTCCCTCAGATATCCACTCTTCATTGTCAGTAATTGTCAGTGTGGATATATTGAAGTCATGATGAAATCATCTGGGATAGAACCTTACATCAAAGATCACCTCTGCTTTGGAGAAACCCGGCTTTCAAAAGATCAGACACTTTTACAGTTGATTGAGAAAAATGGGCTGAAATCTCCGGTTTACGTTGGTGATACGCAGGGTGATGCTGATTCCTGCTCCAGGGCTGGTATTCCTTTTATTTTTGCTGAATACGGACTGGGCGATGTCCCGGATGCAAAAGTACGGATTGCACGCTTTGAGGAATTACTGAAGATTGCCGATAAATAAGGATAAAATACCACCAGCATTGAGGGAGCATCTTTCTTAACACAAAAAATCCCTGAACTCCTTGTAAACACTGGATTTACAGGAGATTCAGAGATTCTGTCTGATGCCGCTGGCCGGACTCGAACCGGCACGGCTACTAACCGCTTGATTTTGAGTCAAGTGCGTCTGCCAATTCCGCCACAGCGGCTTATTTTGTCGGTTCATTATTCCCCGAACCGACTTTTTAATGATATCATATTTGCTTATTTATTTCAACCACTTTTTTATTACTCACCAAGTTTTTTGCCTATCTCAAAGCAATCAAATGTAGCGAAATAATCCTTCGGTGTCTCAGCACGACGGATCATCTGCACGCTTCCATCTTCTTTCAGCAATAACTCCGCTGACTTTAATTTTCCATTGTAATTGTATCCCATGGAAAAGCCGTGAGCCCCCGCATCATGAATCACCAGGTAATCTCCTCTTTCAATCTCTGGGAGCATTCTGTCAATCGCAAATTTATCATTATTCTCGCACAGAGATCCTGTCACATCGTATTTATGGTCACATGGTTCATTCTCTTTTCCAAGAACCGTAATATGATGATATGCTCCATACATTGCCGGACGCATCAGATTAACTGCACATGCATCTACACCAATATAATCTTTATAAGTCTTTTTCTCGTGAATCGCTTTTGTAACAAGGCAGCCGTAAGGTCCCATCATGTAACGTCCCAGTTCTGTAAAGATTGCTACATCACCCATTCCAGCAGGGACTAATACTTCCTCATAGACTTTACGCACGCCTTCTCCGATCGCATAAATATCATTCGGCTCCTGATCCGGTCTGTACGGAATACCAATTCCGCCTGACAGATTGATAAACTTAATATTTGCACCTGTCTCATTTTTAAGACGTACTGCCTGCTCAAACAAAACTTTCGCAAGCATCGGATAATAGTCATTTGTCACCGTATTGCTGGCAAGAAATGCATGGATTCCAAACTCTTTTGCACCTTTGCTTTTCAGGATTTTAAATGCTTCCGTGATCTGTTCTGTTGTCATACCATATTTGGCATCTCCCGGATTGTCCATGATATCATTACTGATCTTAAATAAGCCGCCTGGATTGTAACGGCAGCTGATCGTCTCAGGAATATGTCCGATCGCACTTTCAAGGAACTCAATATGGCTGATATCATCCAGATTGATGATCGCACCAAGTTTATCTGCCAGACGGAAATCCTCTGCAGGAGTATCATTTGACGAGAACATAATATTATGTCCCGTTACACCTACTGCTTCTGAGAGCATCAGCTCCGTATAAGATGAGCAGTCACATCCACAACCATACTCCTTCAGGATATCCAGAAGGAACGGATTTGGAGTTGCCTTTACTGCAAAATATTCTTTATATCCCGGATTCCATGAAAATGCTTCTTTTAATGCCTTTGCATTCGCACGGATTCCTTTCTCATCATAAAGATGAAACGGCGTCGGGTAGGTCTTTACGATCTCTTCAACCTGTTCCTTTGTAACAAATGGTTTCTTGCTCATCTTTCTTCTCTCCTTTTCGTATCTTTATCAGTTCAATTTCATTTGCAAGTGCATTTTTAAATACTGTCACAAAATTTCTCTGACCGGAATAGACACACGTATTCATGCTGCCCATTCCATATTCTCCTGAAAGAACATAGCGGGAATCTACAATCAGTCCGATCTGCTGCTCTTTTTTCCTGGTTACATAAACGATAACTTCTTTCATCGGAAAAGATTCATCCGTAATCAGAACAACCTTTTTTCCTCTTCTCACCAGTTGTAGAAGTTCCTCTTTAAATTCCTCCAGGCATCCTTTAGAACAGGAAAAATAGACCCGTTCTTCTGCTCCGGTCAATAAATGATGAATTTTGTCTGCAATATTCTTCTTACCTTCAACCGTAATATATCCATCCTCTTCCACGGACTCGCTGGGAAGATTCTGCTGAAGCCATTCCAGCTCTTTTTCAAGTCTCCGGATCCGGTTTCCACAAAACTCCTGTGGAACAATGGGGATATAACGCTTTGCATCGCCCTCTACCAGATATGCAGCACCTTTTTCCACCATTGCTGCAAGCGAAGCATAGGCATTCGACCTGGAAATCCCGGTATCTCTTGCAATCTCATACCCGGTCTTTTTTCCCCCTTCAAGAAGCTTTCTGTAAATAAGAGCTTCCTGCCTGGATAACCCGAAATGCATCAGGTATTCAATTTCTCTGCTTTCATCCATTCTCTGCTCTTCTCCATAGTAGTTCTTTACAGGAACACTATACATCACAGCCTGTCTGCTGTCAATGAAAATACCTTTGAAAAGTTATTTTTGAGAATCTTTTTCATTTGCTTTATCTATCACTGGCAGGTTCCTTACGGATGCATGCCATTTAAAATCATTCTGACAACCTCTTCCGGTGTCTCTGCAAGCCCGTCAGCTCCCGCTTCCTCCAGTTCTTCTTTCGATCCGTACCCGTACAGAACACCGATGGCACGGATTCCTTCTCTATTTGCACCTTCAATATCATAGCACCGGTCTCCGACCATTCTGATTTTTTCCAGGTCTTTTTCTTCGCACTGTCCCAGGACATATTGGATCACTTCCTGCTTTTTTGTTCTTGCTCCATTCATGCAGGCTCCACCGATCAGGTCAAAATACTTCGCAAATCCAAAATGTTCTGCAATCATTTTTGCAAATTTTTCAGGCTTTGACGTTGCCATTACGATCGTCAGTCCGGCTTCTTTCAAAGTCTTCAGCATTTCCATGACTCCCTCATAGACCCAGTTGTCAAAAATTCCTTTTTCCTGATAGTATTCCCGGTATAATCCCACCATCTCTGCTGCCTCTTTCTCTTCTATCTCACAGCATTTCATAAACTGTTCCTGCAAAGGAGGTCCAATAAATTTGCGTAATTCATCCTCCGGTGGAATTTCTCTGCCAGCCTTTTTCAGTGCATACTTCACTGAATTTATGATCCCTGATCCCGAATCAGTGAGCGTTCCGTCCAGATCAAACAATACAGTACTGATTTCCATCTCTGTTCACATCTCCTCTCTCACAGTACTTTTCTTCTTTTTGAAACCATCTTTTTAAAAGCTTCTGATATGATCTTCAGCTTCATCTTCTGTCTTGATCACTTTGCGTATCACTACATAATATCCAAAATCATCATTGACTTTTATATAAACCCGGTCGCCCTCTTTATGTCCCAGTAACGCCTTGCCAATCGGAGATTCTATACTGACAAGGCCATTCAATGAACTTCCCCGGACAGAAGTGACGATCCGGTAAGTTTCCACTTCATCATCATCCTCGCAATACAGTTCCACTGTATTATTCAGTCCAATTTCATCTGCTTTGGAATGATCTTCTACAATTTCCGCAGTCTTGAGCATTCTCTCCAGGTAACGGATTCTGCTTTCATTCTGATTTTTTGCTTTTTTTGCCGCATGATATTCAAAGTTCTCACTCAGATCCCCATGAGATCTTGCTTCTTTTACCGCTTCGATCAATTCTTTTCGTTCCACCAGCTTACGGTGTTCGATCTCGGCTTTAATTTTTTCAACGTCGCTTTTCGTTAATCTTTCACGCATAATGAGTCCTTTCTGTATGAAATTAAAGATTTGTATTTGTTGGGGTGATACGCTTGTAAAGCAAAAGACTTCTTTATGGCGAAGCGGACGCGGAAAGCAGGATATTTCTTCGCGGTGCAGGCCCGCTTTACCTCAGCCCGCTGACCATCTCGATAAGAAATTTTTAGCTCCACAGCGTATTCACTCAACAATGCAAATTTAAAAAGAATAGAAAAAAGCCGGATGGCTATTGACTAAGATATTCGATCGTAAATATTAGACAGTAGATATTGTATTTACTAGATGCCAGGGGCAAAAGGTCTAAGCCCACATGAGCTTGCTCATAGGTGGGTGAAAGACCTTAGGACCCGCCCCGATATGAGCATAAAAGTGGGATGATAATCCCACGATATGCGAATATTCGGTAGGATTGTGGGAGTGCGTAGCACGGAGCAATCCGTAGGCATCAAAGTCGGGGGCTTTTGACCCCGACATCTTTACTATTGGACAGATCATTTATCTTAGTTGATAGCCATCCGGCTCTTTATTTCTTATTGGAATTTCGTCTTTGTTGGAAGAAAATGTTCTGGCATGAGGGAAAATTTTCTGATTTGAAAAGCCTAATATCCGCCCTTGCTGTTGCGTGAGCAGTGCATTGACAAGGAGCGTTCCGAAGACACTTTGCCCAACTTGTTAAGGAACGTAAACAGGAGTGCCTCTGCACGAGTGTTTCCACGTTCCTGTTACAAGTTGTCAACGGGCTGAGGTAAAGCGGGTCCTGCACTGCGATGCAACAAACAAGTGTGGATATGGACGCTCTTCTGTCAGAAACACTTCCTGCTGTCGCGATATTTTCACCCCAACAACTACAAATTTCACAACATCTCCAGCTCCCGAAATACTTTTGCCAATTCTTCCGGCATGGACTGTGCCAGTGCATGTGCAAGATTTTCCGGACTTTCTTTCATCTCTCCCAAAACCCATTGTACCGTCATATAAATTGACCCCTGACAATACATTTCTAATTGAAATTGCAGATGCTCCGACATGGTTTTTCCTGATTTTTCTTCAATCTGATTTTTATAAAATTCCCTGATCAGTTCAAAATCATGATCTCTCAGACAGTTCTGAGTATCATTTTTAAATGCTGCTTTGAAAAACAGCTTTTCTTCCTGTATGTAATGGAATTTATTTACCAGTGCCTCATACACGGTCTTTCCTTCTCCCATGTGGGCAAATGATTCTATCAAAATCTTATCAAAATACCAGTTGATCAGATCATATTTATCCTGAAAATTTCTGTAAAATGTCTGCCGTGTCACACCACACTCTTCCGTGATCTCCTTAACTGTGATTTTCTCCACCGGTGCTTTTTTCATGCAGGATTTCATGGCATCTGCAAGTCTGTATTTTACTTTTTCGCCCGATTTATGCCATTCTTCCGAATGCCGCACTTCTTTCAATTCATTTTTAGCCACTTCATTTTTAAGCATTTTTCCCATGACATCACCTCCTGTTGTCCACTGGTCTGCATCCAAGCAATTCTTTCAGCTCTGTATGCGGATTTTTTGTATTTTTCTGATAAATATCCACGCAGTTTAATGCTGCTCCCCCATCCAAAAATGCAGGAAAAAGGAATCCACATTCTGGCTCTCCAGGTTCATATTCATTTTCTAACGGACAAATCACACAGATCAGATATTCATACACATTTTCTGATTCTCCCAGCCTTTCATGATCTTTTCCCTTTGCAGGAATATCATATCTGTCATGAAATACATAGATTGCATAAGAACTGTCCGTCTGATATTTTTCTCCAATCACTTCATAAAAAGTATCCATCAATGCATCATTTTTGAGGCCACAGTTTCTCATCCCTATCAGAAGCTGCCGCATAGGATTCACTGTCGCTTTTCCATTCTGATCTTTTTCAGATTCAAAACAGTATTCTTTCAGATTTTTATTGGTTTCAGAAAAAGGAACTGCTTTTGCCAGTGCAAGATTCTTCTCCCTTTCTGCCGGACTCAGATTCTGAAAATGAGTATTAAATGTTCCTTCACTAAATCCTTCTTCATCCATATAACTTCCTGCAATTCTGGTAATGGATGTTCTTTTTACTGTCATTCGCCTTGTCAATGCCAGCATATCTTCTCTGTTGATCATATTCTACAATTCCTTATTTTCTAAATGATATTTTTTCTTCTCAGTATACATGATATTATCTGCCTCTTTTAACATGGTAACTATGTCATTTTCATTCTCTCTCCATAAAACACCAATAGAAAAGTTCTCTTTTCTTTTTTCCATTTCCCTGCGAAGCTCATCTAATTTTTGAAAAAACTGTGCCTTAACAATCCCCGTCTCAATAATTACAAATTCGTCTCCACCAACCCGGAATGCATTTCCCGGGAAAATATTCTCCATTGCAGTTGCTGCCTTTCTTTTCTTTCTATACTATTAATAATAAAAGATGTCAGGGGCAAAAGGTCTAAGCCCACATGAGCTTGCACACTGGTGGTAGAATGACCTTGAGACCCGCCCCGATATGAGCATAAAAGTGGGGCGTAAGCACCATGATATGCGAATAGCGGGTAGGATTGTGGGGGTGCGTAGCACGAAACAATCCGTTGGCATCATTGTTGGGGGCTTTTGACCCCAACATCTTTTTATTATAGCATGTATTTTACTGAGTTGTCATGATGTTACTAATAGATCTATATCTTTTCCGCTTCTTTCTCATCATGTATTTTACTCCATATTATAACTGTATCGCAATGCAATTCATTCTTTTTAATGTGTAATGCAAACTACTGTGGAGGTGAATTACAATGCAGGACATAAAACAAAATCTTGCCGATGCAGTGCGAGAAGCTCGCACAAAACTCGGACTATCACAGGAACAATGTCCCTTGTAATCTGCTAGGTGGTCTATATTGAATTTTTCATAAACCGCTTCCAGCGTTTCCCCCTGTGTCTGTCCCTGCAACTCGGATAATTCTCCCACATAGTTATGATTTCCTTTCTTCTAAACGCAAAAATACCGCTCTGTAAATTCACAAGACGGTATCTGAAAACTAAAAAAGGTGTATGGATTTTAATATTTTCCATACACCTGTCTCTATGTTACTTTAAAATTTTTAATAACTGAATCAACTCATGTGGTTCATGACTGGCTGATTCCGATAATCTGCTGTCAAACTGCTGAAAACCTTTCCCTTGATAAAAAGACAGCAATTTTTCTTCATTTAATGTTTCGAGAAAAACTACCATACCACCAGCTAAATACTGTAACTGCTGTAACTGCTTAATTGCCAGTCCAAGCAATTCCTCCCCGGTAATTCGGTCATTTGCACCATTGTTATAGTTTTTGCCAAGCTGTGCTATCAAGTAAGCTGCCATATTATATGTATGATTCTGCTCATTCAGCTCACTTACTCTGGCTAGTTTTTTCTTTATTGTATTACTAAATGACTCTGCATTTACCGTTATTGGCTTTATGGTAATTGCAAAATATCCCACAAGTTCCGCATCTTCTGTTGAAAACACCAGATAGGTGACGGATTGCTGCTTTTTGGCAAATTCTATTGACTGTTCTTTTGCAAATCTTTCAACATCCGGATTTTTCTCACATGAAAACTCGGAAAGAACCTGTCGTAAATCGTCCTCTCCGAGTTCTTCATTGTTTCCATTCAAATACTCACGAATGTTGAAAACCGTGTATTTACTTACTTCCTGCATTCGCTTTCTTCCTTTTTTGCATAAATTTCGCTATATCTTTCGGATCTGTTAAAAAAGTAGCATTAACTTTAATGGAAGGTGTCTGATCGTTGGCAGATGCTTCAATCGCATCAGCAAACATCTCAACCTGCCTTTGACCTGATATAACAAAATTCTTAGTAATACTTGAAGTTGCCATATAAACACCTCCTTCATTAGTATGGCTTATCTTCGCTTAATCATACTTTTCTATTTTTATTGTATTCGGTAACTGCAAAATTTGCAATAACATAGTTGTGAATTTTTTTAAAATCAGCGAACCTCCTCTTTCTCCTTTACTTTTTCATGCTTATCCATTCCGGCTACTTTCTGCTTCATATTTTCCAGCCTTTCCTTTAATGACACCCTTGTCACTGGCTTATCCGTAACACTCTCCTTTGTCATGTAGTTATGTTATGAAATGTCAACGATGAAATATTATCTTGATTTTTAATCAGTTCCTCTTTTCTCTATTGTTTTCGTATAATAATATTGTAGCCTATTACTACCAATAATGGACTATGACTCTACATACAACAGAAAAAAGAGGTGATATAAATGGATATTCTCAATATTAATTGGAAACCGAATAACACATTGGAAATCTTACTTTCAACTGGTTCTGTTATTACCTTTACAGATGTTTCTTTTTCCAACCACTTAATTTTGTCTAATAATCCCACATTACTCGACAAAATTATACTTTCTAAGAAGCATACTCTCTAAGAAGGCATTAAGAAATTCATTTACTA
>SKEY01003088.1_pt1 | contig 15710 bp, 14 predicted proteins | sample 4843871 | NCBI WGS metagenome assembly SKEY01 (sample SAMN11008797, study PRJNA524170) | human gut metagenome | biome: Human fecal sample; material: Feces; isolation source: fecal sample from pouch patient p36 | host: Homo sapiens | place: Israel: Tel-Aviv | collected 2016-12-04 | reverse complement strand
AAATGCAATAAAAGAGATAGGAAGTATAGATATCAAAAAGAATGAAGTAGCCTTGATAAACTTAAGTGAATATTTAAATATTCCTTTTAAAACATTTACAGCTGATGAAATATCAAAAGTAGAACATTTATATGAAAAGTCACAGTGGGTAAAACAAAATGTGGGTGTTCACTCTGTGGCAGAACCTGTGGCTCACTTATTAAGTAATGGAAATTTAATAATAGAAAAACATAAATACAATGGAATTACATTTTCAGTAGGGAGAGTTAATATATGATATATGTTGTAGGTATTGGACCAGGATGCAAAAACTTGATGACTATTGAAGCAATAAATGCAATAGAAGATGCTGAAGTTATAGTAGGATATAAAACTTACATTGATTTAGTAACAGAATTTATTGCAGACAAAGAAGTTGTGCAAAATGGAATGAGAAAAGAAATAGAAAGATGTAAGCAAGCTTTAGAAATTGCAAAAACAGGGAAAAAAGTTGCTGTTATAAGTAGTGGAGATGCTGGGATATATGGAATGGCAGGACTTATACTAGAGTTAGTAACAAAAGAAGGTGTTGATATAAAAGTCAAAGTTGTACCAGGTGTTACAGCAAGTATAGGAGCGGCAGCAGTACTTGGAGCACCTATAATGCATGATTTTTGCCATATAAGTTTAAGTGATTTGATGACTCCTTGGGAAGTTATAGAAAAAAGATTAAGGCTGGCTGCAGAAGCTGATTTTGTTATTTGTTTATACAACCCAAGAAGTAAAGGAAGAAGTGAGCACTTAGCTAAGGCCTTTGAAATCATGGGAGAATTTAAGGACAAATCAACTCCAGTAGGAATAGTAAAAGATGTGGGAAGAGAAAAGGAAGAAAAATTCATATGCACATTTGATACTATGGAATTTGAAAGAGTTGATATGACTACTATGGTGATTATAGGAAATAAAGCGACTTATATACATAATGATTTGATTATAACTCCGAGAGGATACGAAGTATGATTTTAGTTTTAGGTGGAACTTCGGACAGTATAGAAATATGTCATAAATTAAATGAAAAAAATATTGATAGGGACTTTATGTTGTTTTGGTCTTTTTGCATCTTTTGTAATGGGGTCTACTAAGACAGATTTGAAAGTAGCTGGTTCTGGTGGTCATATCAACGTTAAAGTTTAATATTTGAAAATTACTTCTTTTCATAAGAAGTTTTTTCTTTTACAGCCCGAGTTGACGATTTTCTTGAAAAACTGTGATAATCGCCAAAATTTTTATTAAATGTCAACTTACATGAAATCCATTGTATAAATTCACTATTTCTAGTAACATATAGGTGTCTTGAAGAGGGTGGGCTTCGAGACACTGGGGATCACTTCGGTGATCATATGGGAATCGTATTGATGGAGATTGTGAAAATGGTCTTCCCCAAGCCCGTTTATTCTCATGTACACTCTTAGTAATAAACTGATACTGTTTACAAAATCAATACGAATGGGGGATTTGCAAGAATAGCAGCTTTGCTCGACAAGGTTGCTTTTTTTGTTTTCTTCGGCTACACTTAATGTGGAAAACGGAGAGATGTGCATGAGTAAACTCATATTGAAAAATATAACAAAATCCTATGGAGATATTAAAGCAGTACATGATTTTCATCTCGAGCTGTCGGAAAAAAGCTTTATTGTACTTGCAGGTCCATCCGGTTGTGGGAAAACGACATTGCTTCAGCTTGTCGCAGGATTTCTGACTCCGGATTCTGGAGAAATATATATCGATGATCAGCTTGTCAATCAGAAAGCACCTGCTCAGCGAAGTATCTCTATGGTATTTCAGGAAGCTGCATTATTCCCTCATATGAGTGTTTTTGAGAATATAACATTTGGTCTTGCGCACAGTGGAATGAAGCAGCAGGATATAGTGGAAGCGGTCTATCAGATATGTGAAGTTCTGGGCATCTGTGGCTTACTGGATCGCAAAGCGCGTGATTTATCGGGCGGACAGAAACAGCGTTGTGCGATCGCCCGTGCACTCATAAGAAAACCGTCATTGTTTCTAATGGATGAGCCTCTGAGTTCTCTGGATGCGAGACTAAAGACACAGCTTCGAATTGAAATTGCGCAGCTGTATCAGAAAAACAATGCCACCTTTCTTTATGTAACACATGATCAGATGGAAGCAATGACGCTGGCGGATATTCTGATTATTATGAAGGACGGAGAGATTCAGCAAATGGGGAATCCGATTACCATTTATCAGGATCCAATCAATCTGTTCACTGCCTCTTTTTTAGGTGTGTATGATATCAATCAGTTTACAGCTGTCCTTGCGCAGGGGGTGCTTCTCTTTCATGAACAGAAGATACCATGGCTGACAGAGGATAAAAATCTTTCAGTAATTCTGGCGGTGCGTTGTGAACATATTATTGAGGTATCAACAGGCGGTATATGCGGCAGCATTGTATTGGTTGAACAGTCCGGTGAGCAGGTGTATTATCATATCCAATATGAGGAGGGAGTCGTTATTATGAAGGCAGATACTTCTCAGATCCATCAGCGCACGGAGAATATCCGGTTCTGGATTGACTGGGATTTTGTACTTCTGTTTGATGCACAAACGCAAAATCGTATATATAAGATGATATAAAAAGCCGTATTCTCTCCTGCTGAAGGATGAAGAATGCGGTTTACTTTTATACAAAATAAGCAAAGCACAAAAAAAGATTCCGTTAGGAATCTTTCCTGATCTATCATGGTGGAGCGTATCGGGATCGAACCGATGACCCCCTGCGTGCAAAGCAGGTGCTCTCCCAGCTGAGCTAACACCCCATCTCGATTGCTTAATAAATATATCATGCAGTAGGTAGCCTTGTCAATGCTTTTTTTGATTTTTTGATAAAATGATGAGCGGAATACTATAGATAACCAGAGAAACTTGAAAGTCTAAGCTATCCATCATTTGTAAAGGACGGTTATTATATGTTTTTATCTAATGCTCTGTCAATAAATAAAAACAGCTTTTCACATAAAGTCACTATGTATTACCTGAAGTTTTGATTTCAATCAATTTCCTCCAGTGTATGACAGGCAAAATAAGACTGGAGATTTATTCCATCTGCTCTGCTGTCAAGGAACACCCCCACGGTGAGCAGTTCTCGTAATATCTGGTTTCCAACTGTTGGCTTCGTAAGAAGCATTCACCTTTTTTTGATTCCCTCTTTTTTCTCTTTTTCTCTACCTTTTGCTTACCTGTTCATTGATACTTCATCCCATCTTCAAAGCTGTTCTCCAAATCATAGCAATAACATACCTATGCCGGAGGATATAGCTTCAAAGCTTTCCACGATTTGTGACAGTTTAATAATCATCCTGCCAGCGGGTTCCTTGCAAGACGATTATCTGTAAATAAGCAGGCTGCATGCCTGATAATATATCCGTAAAAAGAATAGGGGATTGCAAGCGATGAAGAAATCGTCTAAAATATAAGAAAACTTTTTGAGGGGTGATGTTGTATGAAAATAGCAAAGGAGGCACTGCGGCTTAGCTTTCCTGTGATGGTCGGCTATGTATTCCTGGGAATCGCTTTCGGTATTCTCTGCCAGCAGCAGGGTTATTCCATGCTCTGGGCGTTTTTGATCAGTCTGAGTGTGTATGCCGGAAGTATGCAGTTTGTATTACTGACTTTCTTTCATGCCGGGTTTTCACTTGTGGAGGTTGCCCTGGTTACACTTACCGTTAATGCAAGGCAGCTGTTTTATGGACTTTCATTTCTGAAGAGCTTTCCGGCGATGGGAAAGAAACGCTGGTATATGATGTTTTCCCTGACAGATGAAACCTATTCCTTATTGTGTGCCATTCCGAATAAGGAAAGCAGAGAGGGGAAACAGCTGATGTTCTGTATATCGTTATTCGATCAGCTGTACTGGATCATTGGTTCCGTACTTGGTGCAACCATCGGCTCCCTGCTTGCCTTTGATACTACGGGAATCGATTTTGCGATGACGGCTTTGTTTACCGTCATTTTTGTGGAGCAGTGGCTGGCAGCGAAGCAGCACGGTGCTGTCTATATTGCGATAGCCGCAATTCTCATTTCCATTACACTGTTTCGGCTATCAGACTTTCTGCTTCCGGCGCTCATACTGTTGGTCATTCTGCTTGTCATTTTTCAGGACAAGGTGGAAAAAAAGGAGGATGCATCATGATCGGTATTATGGATAGCCTGCTGATAATCGCAGTTGCGGCGGTTTGTACCTTTCTGACCCGTGCGCTTCCCTTTATGATATTCAAGAATGCAGAAGCACTCCCGCGCAAAATTGTGTATCTGGGTAATGTGCTGCCAATGGCGATCATGCTCTGTCTGATTGTCTACTGTGTTCGCAATACGAGTTTTGTTCAATATCCGTACGGTCTGCCGGAGCTGCTGGGAATCGGGAGCGTCGTACTTCTTCATGTGTGGAAACGTAATAATATGATAAGTATCATCGGGGGAACCCTGCTTTATATGGTGCTGGTACAGCTGGTGTTTGTATAGCTTTGCAGCATGTTCAGAAAACATTCTAAAAACATAACAATAAGAAAGGCGTGTTTTGTACCGGAGAGCTCTGTACAGGGACACGCTTTTTCTGTGAACGAGTGAAAGCTGTGTGTGTATTAGAAAAGTGACAGATACATACGCTTTACTGTCATAAGCCGCTAAATTTCAGTTTTTATACAGCGCTTTGCTTCCGCATATGATCAGAATGTCCATCAAAGCATGAAAGGTCTGTCAGGGAACAGATTCGTGTCAGGGTGGTGAGCAGTTATGGAAAAGGCTCAAATAAAAAAGCCATGATAATCATCATGGCCGGCACACAGATGCAAAGAAGGCGTCATATTGTTCCTTGAATACCGAATCCTTCAGTGTAATGTAATTAAATTCATGGAGAATATGGAAATCGTACAGGTCGATCACCTCAAGTTCTCCTTTTTCTATCTCTTCTTTTGCGGCGGCTTCATACAGAAAGCTGATCCCCTGGTTGTTTCTGACGAGGGTTTTGATCGCCTGTACGTTACCGATTTCAATCACCCTCTGAAAGGAGGCGATGGATAAATTGATTTCCTGCATACCGCGCTCCAGTATTTCTCTGGTGCCGCTGCCCTCCTCACGGACAATCAGTGTTTCCTGCACCAGATCCTTCAGGCAATGGACCTCCTTTTGCAAGGTATAATGCTTTCCCTTTACCGCGACGTAGCGCTCCTGCGACAGCAGCTGCCAGTCATAGGTCTGCTTTGGAAAATATCCCTCTACTAAGGCGAAGCCGATATCCCCGCTGTTCAGCATCTGTAACAGGGTTGCTGTGTTTTCCACTATCATGCACAAAGAGGTCTCTGTATGCTCAGCTAGAAACCTGTTTAAGCGCTGTGGCAGGATAAACTCTCCAATCGTCAGTGTGGCACCAAAACGCAGGGCAGGTGTTTTCTGATTCTGCTTCAGCAGACTGCGGATCATTTTCTCATCCGCAACCATGGTACGCACTTTCTCTGCCAGCAGTTTACCCTGAACCGTCAAATTCAACTGTTTTCCGTCATAAAAAAACAATTTGCAGTCATATTCCTTTTCCATATATTTGATATGCTGCGAAACCGCAGGCTGTGTAATGCATAAGATATCCGCAGCCTTCGTATAATTTAATGTTTCAGACAGCGTAAGGAATGTATATAAACGAAAATCCAGCATGTTCTCATCTCCCAATTTCTGTAAGGTAAGTATACCACGAATAAAAGAAGAGCGAAAGAAAAACAGGTGTCTTTAATATGTGTACAGATGTACTTGTTTTGTTTACGTTGAGAAAACTCTTTCATAAATGTTACATCAATTTTTCATTTTAACTTTCATTTTATTTCATTTGTGCTATAATAGTGCTTACTAACAGAAAAACATGCTGTTGGAAGAAGTATAAGAGGAAAGGAAGGTGCCTGATTATGGCCGAAAACAGAATTTACAATTTTTCAGCTGGTCCATCCATGCTGCCACTGGAGGTGTTGAAGAAAGCGCAATCGCAGATGCTGAATTACGAGGAAAGTGGCATGTCGGTTATGGAAATGAGTCATCGTTCCAAAGCCTATGATGCGATAATTACAAAAACACAGGAACGTATGCGTTCCATCATGAATATACCGGATAACTATAAGGTTTTGTTCCTGCAGGGAGGAGCAACCTCTCAGTTTTCCATGGTTCCCCTGAATCTGCTGCAGAAGGGAACGGCAGATTATATCGTGACCGGATATTTTGCAAATAAGGCGTATGCGGAAGCTAAAAAATACGGAGAAATTGCATTGGCAGGCTCAAGCAAGGATGCGGATTATTCCTATATACCCGCACAGCAGGAGCTGCAGCTGAACAAGGATGCAGATTATGTATATCTGTGTGCGAACAATACGATTTACGGTACTGAATGGAAATATGTTCCGGAAACAAACGGTGTGCCGATTGTTGCCGATATGTCCAGTGACATCCTGTCCAAGCCGGTGGATGTATCCAAATTCGGAATCATTTTTGCCGGAGCACAGAAAAATATGGGATGTGCCGGACTGACAGTCGCAATCGTTCGTGAAGATTTGATTGGACATGCAAAGGATTTCACGCCGGTGATGATGGACTATGCTCCGCTTGCCGACAAGGATTCCATGTACAATACACCGCCTACCTATGCAATTTACATTTTGGGACTTGTTCTGGAATGGATTGAACAAATGGGCGGACTTGAGGTTATGCAGAAGCGAAATGAAGATAAGGCAAAGCTGCTGTATGATTATCTGGACAATAGTGCTTTCTATACAACCACTGTACGTAAGGAGGATCGTTCTTTGATGAATGTGACCTTCCGTGCACCGAATGCAGAGCTGGATGCGCTGTTTGCCAAGGAAAGTGCCGCAGCCGGTATGAGTAATCTGAAGGGGCACCGTGCAGTTGGCGGAATGCGTGCATCTATCTACAATGCCATGCCGCTGGAGGGTGTGGAGACACTGATTGCATTTATGAAAAAATTTGAAGAGGAACATAAATAAGGGAGATAACTATGAAAATAAAGCTGTTTAATAAGATTGCGGATGCCGGAATCAATCAGTTTGATCCGGAAGCATATGAATTTTCTGAGGATTTTGACACCTACGATGCCATTATGGTGCGTAGTGCAAAGCTGCATGATGTGGATTTTCCTGCAGATTTGAAATGTATTGCCAGAGCCGGAGCAGGTGTAAACAACATTCCGCTGGATCGCTGCAGTGAACAGGGAATTGTTGTATTCAATACGCCTGGAGCCAATGCCAATGCCGTAAAGGAGCTGGTAATGGCAGGAATGCTGATGTCCTCCCGTAAGATTACAAAGGGTATCGAATGGGTCAAGACACTGGATGGTGACGATATTTCCAAGGCTGTGGAAAAGGGGAAAAGCAACTTTGTCGGTCCGGAAATTGCAGGCAAAAAGCTGGGGGTTATCGGACTTGGTGCGATTGGCGTGCTGGTTGCCAATGCCGCAGCTGCCATGGATATGGAGGTTTTCGGATATGATCCGTTCATCTCTGTAAAGGCAGCCTGGACGCTTAAGGCAAGAGTACACCATGTACAGAATCTGAAGCAGATATTTGAGGAATGTGATTATATCACCGTACACGTTCCATTCAGTGACAAAACCGCAAATATCATTGATGCGGATGCGATTGCGGCAATGAAGAATGATGTGCGTGTTTTGAATTTTGCACGCGGCGGTCTGATTGATGATGAGGCGATGATGAAGGCGATGGATGAAGGAAAGATTGCGGCCTATGTAACAGATTTCCCGACAAAGGAGCTGCTGCAGTATGAGCAGGTAATCGGGGTTCCTCATCTGGGGGCCTCCACTCCGGAAAGTGAAGAAAACTGTGCAGTCATGGCTGCCAATGAAATCATGGAGTATCTGGAAACGGGAAATATTACCCATTCTGTCAATCTGCCGGATATGCAGCTTGCACAGGAATGCAAATACAGAATCTGCATTATCAATAAGAATGTGCCGAATGTGGTCGGTGCCATTACCACGGCACTTGCCAATGTCGGTGTGAATATCGAAAATATGGCAAATAAGGGGAAAAAGGATTATGCATATATGATCCTTGATACCAATGAAGAAGTCAGTGAAGAACTGATGGAACGACTGCGCAGCCGGGAAGGCATTATCAATGCGCGTTTGATTACTGCAAAGGCATAACGCAACGAAAAGCACCTCAATGAAATGAACCCCAAAGCTTGAACAGTCAAAGGAAAGGGATTCGCTTCACAAGGTGCCTTTTTTTTAGTTTCTTTTAAAAGGTATAAACAGAAAAAAATATGATTTTCGTTACAGGAGATGTCAGTACAGACTATCGATGACCTCACTGTAAGCTTTCATAGGCTGTCAAAGTATACAGGGAGTGTAGCATACTGGAGATGACGTTCGCTGATTACAGGAGATATCCTGCTGATAGCAGCTGCTTTTCCATACGAATTGCTGATGAGCTTGCTTGCTTTTCTTATTATATATACAGATTATCTTTTATGTACAGGTTATCGTCTCATTGCCAGTCACCCTGATTTGAAAAATATTAGAAATTTTCAGAGAATTCTGATATAATTCTATGTATTTGTTTAGGATCGTGCAAAGGAGGAATTCGATGCGTTCTTTGATCATTGCGGAAAAGCCGGAGCTGGGTAGAGCGATTGCGGCTGCGATTGACGGCAGCGGTAAGGAAGTCCGCGGCGTCATACGTAAGCAGAATGTCATTATCACCTGGGCATACGGACACCTTCTGCGCCTGTGTGAACCGGATGAGTATGATGGGAAATATAAAAAATGGAAAAAAGAGGATCTTCCGATCTGCTTTGAAAACTGGAAGCTGGTTCCCGATGGAAATAAAAAGGACCGTGTGGAACAGATTATGGCACTGATGCAGGAGTGTGACCAGATCATCCATGCAGGTGACCCGGATGATGAGGGACAGTTTCTGATTGACGAAATTCTGGATTACGCACAAAATGAAAAGCCGGTCAAACGGGTATATATCAATGACAATACGCCGGCAAATATCAAAAAGGCCTTTCATGATCTGATCGATAATGATGAAAAACTGCGTGCTGTGGGTAGAAGCGCCTATGCCCGTGCAGTTGCGGATTATGTAGTGGGAATCAATTATTCCCGCCTGTTTTCCCTGCTTTTGCGAAGAAAAGGCATGAGCGTGGGACGTGTGCAGAGTCCAACGCTGGGATTGATCGTCATGCGTGATGAGGCCATTGATCATCATGTGAAGCAGAAATATTATGAGCTGCATACCGGTGGACATATCGCAGAGCCCGATACATCCATCCGCTTTCAGCTGAAGCCGAAAAGTGATCTGCTGGATGATGGAAAGCATATTCTGCATCGCAATATCATGGAGGATATGGAACGTGATATCATGGCCAAGCCGGATCAGAAGGTGAAAATCGATGAGAAATTCATGGATGTGAAGCCGCCGCTGCCCTTTAACCTTGCGAAGCTGCAGGCACATATGAATGCCAGATATGGCTTTGATCTGAGCAAAACGGACCAGATTACCCAGACACTGCGTGACCGCTATCAGGCCATTACCTATAATCGAAGTGACTCTCAGTATTTAAAGGAAGAGCATTTTCAGGAGGCTGACAAGGTGCTGCCGCATGTCATGAGCAAGCTGAATGAGCAGTATCCGGTGGATTACAAGCTGCATTCCGAATGCTTTAACGACAAATATGTGACGGCACATCATGCCATTATTCCAACCATGTCGGATTTCAATATCGCGCAGCTGCTTCCGGATGAGCGAAGGGTGTATGAGGAAATCTGCCGGTACTACATCATGCAGTTTCTGCCGCCGATTCGTAAACGGCAGCTGAGTGCGATAATCAAAACGGAATATGGGGATTTGCGAGCGACCAGTACCTATGTGCTGGATGAGGGCTATAAGAAATATTTTACGCCGGAGAAGGAGGACAGCCAGGAGGAGGAAGAGGATGACAGCCGCTTCGATTTGCCGAAGGGCACCTATCCGATACAGCTGGTAAGCAGTGAACTACAGGAAAAGGAAACCAATCCGCCGAAGCGCTATACCCAAGCCAGTCTGATCCGGGATATGACCAGTATTGCCAAATATGTACAGGATAAGGAAATCAAGGATATTCTGAAGAAGAAGGATAAGGATAAAAAGGGAGAGAACGGATCGATCGGAACAAGTGCGACCCGCTCACAGATCGTGGAGACGCTGATCAAACGCCGGTATGTGGAAATGAAGGGGAAAAACATTATCTCTACTCAGCTGGGAAAGGACTTTTACCACCTGCTGCCGGAGGAGATCAAAAAGCCGGATCTGACCGCAAAATGGTGGGTGATTCAGGAGGATATCAAGGAAGGCAATGCCGATGTGAAAACCCTGGTGGACAGTGTGCTGGAAGCCTTTGTGCCGCATTTGAAAAAGGATTACTCCCATCTTCGTGTATCCGGTGAGGTGGAAATCGACGATGATCGCAAGGCGGTCGGTATCTGTCCTGTCTGTGGGAATAAAATTGTTGAAAACAGCAAGGGCTTTGGCTGTGTGAATTATCGCAACGGCTGTAAATTCGCTTTGTGGAAGGAGGACCGTTTTTTTCAGTCGATTGAAAAAGAGGTGACGCTGCCCATGGCGGAAAAGCTGTTAAAGGATAAATATTGTCTGGTGAAGCTGAAGGAGAATGCGCAGGAAATCATTAAGGTGCTGCAGCTTGGTGTTCGTAACGGACGTGCTGTCTATCGTCTGGTGGATGTGCCGAAAAAAGATAAAGTCACAAAATAGCAGTATGCTTTATCAAGCAAATGCTGAAATCAGAAGCTGCCTTTATCAAAAAACGAAGCTGAAATAAAAAATTCCCACGATCTCATAAAGAGAATGGGAATTTTTTTCTTATACGATTGTATAAGTTCTACAGAGCCGAACAGATACTACTGTTCTTCGTAGTAGCATCCTTCTTCCTGTGAAGGAGGAAAACGTCTGCCCTTTTCAACGTCTACGTCACCGTACATTTCATTGCCATCTTTGTCATAGCATGTGTACTTGCCGGTTTTTTCGCAGTTCATTCCTGGGCGGTATTTCTTCTGTGCCATTTCTAACACCTCCTGATAGTAGTATGGGAAAAGCTTATGAATCTTATACATAAACATTGTTTTTTTACTGAAACTTGGTAAAATGAAAGTAGATGGAGGATATGAGTATGAAAATTCTGGCTAGTGATTATGATGGTACTCTTCGAACAGAGGAGCTGGTTGATATAAATGATATCCATGCGATTCATGAATTCCGTGCGGCGGGAAATATGTTTGGCCTGGTGACGGGAAGAAGCATGGAGTCCATACAGGTGGAGATTCAAAAAAATAAGATTGAATTTGATTTCATCGTGGCAAATAACGGCGGTGTGATCTATGACCGTGATTTTCAGCGTCTGCAGGTGCTGTATTTGGATTTCAACAAGGCGCTGGATATCATCACATATATCAAGACACTGGATTGCGTGTCCTATGTCATTAATGACGGCTTTCACCGGTTTAAATTTTCCGTTGATGAGAATCAGATCGATCATAAATATGGCAATATGCCGGATACGAAGGAGCATGAGGAGGAAATATTGGATCGCGGGAAGATATCCCAGCTGGTTGTTTCTCTGAATGACACTCTGCTTGCGGAGGAGATCAGTCATTACATCAATACGAATTTTAAGGGCTACGCTGTTGCATATGTGAACGTGAACTGTGTGGATATCGTGCCGGAGGGTGTTTCCAAGGCAGAGGGACTGTATTTCATTGAACAGCATCTGGGGCTGGAGCATGATGCGATCTATGCCATCGGTGATTCCTTTAATGATATTCCCATGATTGAGGAATTTCACGGCTGTGCGATGATGCATGCAAGAAGTGCAATCGTGGAGCCGGCAGAGCATGTGTTTATCAGTATAGAGGAATGCATTGCATATCTGATGAAGCTGTAACAAGAAGACAGTGGCAGGAGCTCTCTTTATATTATATATTATATATATAAGATAATTGCTTGCATCTGAAAGGGCAGCGATACAGGCTGCTTTTGAATTCCTTGAAAAGCGGAAAATCCGATGTATGTTTCAGGCTTAGCTGAAAGGGCATCTCATATGCTCTTTTTTTGTGGACTGTGGATGGTGTTATAGGATTAATACTGTGCAATCTCTGCCTTTACAGCGTAGAAATATAGCAGGGGAAGACGGTATGGTCCGCATTTCTCAATTTGACAATAAAGCTTGTACCTATGCTCAATACCCATATAGGTTATGAAAATGTATATGTAACTTTCTTAGTGGAATAGGAATGCATATATGCTTGCATAGAGATACTTCTGCCTTCACGATTCCTGTTGACTCTCCACTACCTTGTGGTACAATATAGATGAAGGAAGTACCTTGTGTCACAAAGTAGAGGTGAGACCATGTACGATAAAACACAGCTCATGCGTGGGAGCCTGGAGGGCTGTATTCTGAAAATCATTGAACAGCATATGACCTACGGCTATGAAATCCTCATGAATATGAAGGAAGCCGGCTGGATCGATGTTACGGAGGGTACGCTGTATCCGATTCTGCTGCGGCTGGAAAAGCTGCATTATATCCGAGCGGAAAAAAGAGAATCTCCTATGGGACCCAGGCGCAAATATTATCAGATCACAGCGGAAGGACGACAGTATCTTCGGGAATTTTATACCGAATGGGAAAAGCTGGCAAAAACGATTGACAAGCTGTTTGAAGGAGGGGAAAACGATGACCGGTAATAAATATAACGGCGATGAGGATCTCAACCATGCATACATGATCGTATATCAGGATATGCTGCGATATCTGAGCAGCAAGGACATCTCTCTGCTGGTCGCAAGGGATATTCGAGACGATATTCTGGCTATGGCGCTGGAAAGTCAAAAGCGCGGACAAAAGGCAGAGGAGGTATTTGGCGATTATCAGAAATTCTGTGATGCCGTCTGTGAGAATGCGGTTTTGGAAACAAGGCTGGAAAAGCTGCTGCGCTGGTGGAGACTGCTGACCTCCCTTATGGTAATGTGGGCATTGCTTGATGTTATCGGGATCGGTATTGATGAGAGCGAATATGTGGAAAACGGTATGCTGTTCGTATCCTGGAAGACGATACTGCTTTATATCATGATCAGTTTAGGAAGCACCGTGGTTTTACAATGGCATAACCGGCAAAGCTTTCACCGTGTTCTGGGCGCATGGTATGTTTATTTGATTGCATATGGCATACTGGCTGTGGCTATCAAATTTGCTTTTTACATATGCTGCTCCTGGTTTCGTATTTCCACAGGGATGCTTCCCATACCACTGTGGCTGCTTGCGCTTCTGGCGATTAGCTGTATTCTATCCTGGATTGCCTATCATTTTCTATTAAAGAAGCAGTTTCGTTTGTATCGAGGGATGCAGAAGGAAGATGAGGGGCATACAGAAAGCATAACACCGTGATGGATGCGGCAGTATGAACCAACTACAGCTTTTATACACTCACAGGTGTCTTGGTCAGTCAGCCTTCTGCTATGGATTGTTATGAACAGTAGCCTGAGCGTCTTATATGCTGGTGCGTGTGTTATCGATAGGCATCTATTATATTACAGAAAATCTGTCTTTTTAACGCAACTTCTTTTGTATCTATATAAACCAGAGCCTTTCAAAGCAGAAAATGCTTCTGAAAGGCTTTACCATGGATAGAAAACTATAGGTAGACGAAGCACTTTGTGCTATAATATAAAATACGAGAGGAGTGTTTTTATGCTCAATTATTTCACTTTGACCAATTTACGGGAATTGATTCAGCAGTTGCTGGACATCGCCTGTGTCTGGGCACTTGTCTATTACTGCCTGAAAATCGTGAAAAACAATTCGCGTACCATCCAGATATTCAAGGGGATACTGCTCATAGTCATTATACGTTCCGCTGCCAGCTTTCTGGGACTTCACACCGTCGCAAATCTTGCGGATTCCATCATGAACTGGGGTGTGGTTGCGGTCATCATTATCTTTCAGCCGGAAATTCGCAGTATTCTGGAGAAAATCGGTAAAACCAATGTGTTTTCCCGTATTTCCACACTGACAATCAATGAACGTGAAAATCTGGTGGATGAGCTGGTCAAGGCCTGTGCGGAAATGTCGAAGACCAAGACCGGTGCTCTGATTTCCATCGAACAGGGACATTCCCTCAGCGATTACATCAAGACCGGTACACCGATGAATTCCGTTGTATCCAGCGAGCTGCTCTGTTCCATCTTTCAATACGGAACACCGCTGCATGATGGTGCCGTGATCATTCAGGGTGTGAAAATCGCCTGTGCGGCTGCCTATTTTCCGCCAACGACCAGAGAGCTACCGACAAGCTACGGGGCAAGACATCGCGCTGCGGTGGGAATCAGTGAAATCACCGATTCCATCACCATTGTTGTGAGTGAGGAAACGGGAAATATCTCTATTGCCGAGGGTGGTAAGCTGACTGTGATTTCCGAAGCAAGTCTGCGGGAATTCTTAATGAATGTTGTCTGCAAGCAGCAAAGTGCTGTCACGCATGACAAGCAGGATGAGCCGGCTGAGCAGGTAAGCACACCGCCGCCTTACGACGGTAAGAAGCCGGGGGTATTTGCACATTACTTTAAGGGGAAAAACAAGCGGACGAAGAAGGAAGCGGCAGATAACCGCTATACGAAAAAGAAAAAGAGCGATGAGAGGGATAAGAAGGAAAAGGATGTTGTTGTCGTGGAGCAGGAAGTGGATCGCCTGCATATCGAGGACCTTACGCAGAAGCAGGATGAGAAGCTCGATGCTCTGTTTGAAAATATCGTAACCGAATCGGAGAAAAAGGAAGAGTCGGTTAAGGAAGTGGAAGAGCCGAAGCCGAAGAAGCGGAAACCGGCAGCTAAGAAGAAGGCAGCCTCCCCTGCAAAAGAGGAAACGCCGGAAGAGACAGAGGAATCAAAGCCGGTGAAAAAAACACGCCGTAAGAAAAAAGCAGAGCCAAAGGCAGAACAGCCGAAAAAGGAAACCGGCAAAACCATCATGACGAATATGGCAAGCGATCTGTTCAATGATGTAATTGAACCGGAGGCAATCGTTCTGCATTATGAGAAAGCGGATGAGGATGAAGAAACTCCTGATAAAGCTACAGAAAGGAGAGATTCCTAATGGCAAAGAAAAAGAAGAAAACACAATTAAGCTCGGAGGGCAAGACGGAGCTGGCCAAGGCAATTGCCGAAAAGAGTCAGACGTTTGCCAAAACCTACGCAAATGTGGAAATCAAGGTCGGCAAATTCTTTCGCTGGATCAGCGGATGGCTGGATAAGCTGCTGTTTAATCAGAAGCACGGCAAGGTCGTTGCCCTGATACTTGCTGTATTGTTTTATGTGACCTTTAATTCCCAGGGGGCAAACTTTCTCGAGAATGTGAAGAGTGCTGAGGATCTGGGCGAATTTCCGGTATCTCAGGTCTTATCGAATCAGGCCTATGAGGTAAGCGGTCTGCCGGAGACGGTCAAGGTGCGTATCATCGGGGATCTGACGGATATCAAGAGCGTTAAGCAGCAGAAGAATTTCAAGGTGATAGCGAATATGACCGATCTGACCGAGGGCACGCATGAGGTGAAGCTGACAACGGAGGCGATGCCTGCGCGTGTGGAG
>SKEY01003077.1_pt1 | contig 15777 bp, 19 predicted proteins | sample 4843871 | NCBI WGS metagenome assembly SKEY01 (sample SAMN11008797, study PRJNA524170) | human gut metagenome | biome: Human fecal sample; material: Feces; isolation source: fecal sample from pouch patient p36 | host: Homo sapiens | place: Israel: Tel-Aviv | collected 2016-12-04 | reverse complement strand
GAGTAAATCCCAATTTTTTTCTTAATATGACTCATAATACTAATGTGATTCCCTAAGCTAATAATTGTTCTCGTATAATTCAATCGGTAAATAATCTGGGTCTCGGAAGAAAGTGTACTTCATTCTGGTTAATTCATCAACCCGAATTGGTTCACAAGAGACTCCGTTCTCTAAAAGATAAGCTACGTACTCATCAATATTTTCTACTTTGAATGCCAAATGCCGTAAACCACAGGCTTCAGGGCTGGTTACTCTTTGAGGAGGATTTGGGAAAGAAAATAGCTCTATTTGACTCCCATCAGGAAAACTTAAATCTAATTTATAACTATCTCGTTCTGCCCGATAAGTTTCATTCATCTGCTTTGCCCCTAAAATCTCCATATAAAAATGCTTCGAGCGTGCATAGTTCGAAGCAATAATCGCAATATGGTGAAAACCTAATAATTGAGGTTTCATTATTTCTCCGGTGTGATACTTTTTGCTTTTTCTTCTTCCTGTAAAGCGAGTGCATCACGTGCTGCACGAATACTTTTCTCAAGCATTGGCACGCGAGGATCATCTGGTTCCAATAAACGTAGCATCATTGCCCAGGTTACTGCCGCCATTTTATAATCCTCACCTTCAAAATAACTGAAAGCAAGTAAACTTAATGCTTCAGGATTAGAATGATCTTGACGAATAATCTCACGTAAAAGTTGATTACCCTTGAGTTTATCCGTTTGATCTTCAGAAGACATCAACATACGCGCATAAGAAAGCTTATAATCTAAATTATCCGGCTCAAGCTTATTCGCTTGTTGGTAACTATCAAAGGCTAATTTTCCATTACCTAAATTCATTCCTACCTGACCTAACAACCACCATTTTTTAGCATCCTTTGGTGTTTTTTGTAAATCCAAACGAAGAGCGGTCGAAAATTGCTGCATTTCTGCATCTGTCATTGGGTTTGTGTCTTCTTCTTTGATTCGTTCAAAGAAATAAGGTAATTTTGCCAATGTTTTTTCCATCATATCCTCGGCTTTCCAAGATCCCAGAGGGAAATAAGCTCCGCCGGCAATAATGGCCAAACCTAATAAACCAGAAACAAACCACAACTTACCGTAATTTTTGGCATTTTTATCGATGGTTTGTGTTTCTTGTTGAGGAATATCTTCCAATAATGTTTTCTGTAGCTCTTGTTTGAGTTGTTCAACATTCTCAACTAAGCCTTGCTGATTATCTTGCTCAATCTCTTTTAAGCGAGAAAAATACAGTGCTTTATTTAATTCATCACGCTTTTTATCTTCTTTCGCTTTAACAGAACGCAACAAGGGATAAAAACAAATCAATGCCACCACTAACGTGAGCACAATAATACTTAATGCAAAATTCATTATTTATCCTTTTCTTTGAGTAAAGCCGATAAACGCGCATTCTCTTCATCATCTAAAATCGCGTCAGAATTGACCGCACTTGGGCTTTTTGATTTACGTTTAAATATAAATAAAATCCCAATCAACACTAACAAAATTGGGGCAATCCATAATACGATTGTTGACATCGTCATTGGTGGATCATAAGTCACAAAATTGCCATAGCGTTGAATCATATAATCCACCACTTCATTTCGATTTTTGCCTTCTTGCAACAACTCAAACACTTTGCCACGCATATCTACAGCAATGGTTGCATTCGAATCAGCAATATTGTTATTTTGACATTGAGGACAACGCAATTCTTGTGTTAATTGATGATAATCCTTTTCTTGCTCTGGCGAGGCAAAATTTAGTGCATCAATAGAGGCAGTCGCTGAGATACTCACCAAAAGTGCGGTTAAAAAAAGCCATGATTTTTTCATTATGGTTTCTCCGCGAGTTTGTCATAAATCGGTTTTAAGGTCTCATTCCAAACGCGTTCATTCACATCACCGGCTAAGCGATAATGAATCACGCCTTTACCATCGACGATAAATGTTTCCGGTGCGCCATAAACCCCCAAATCTAATGCAAAAGAACCTTTTTCATCTTTAAGCACAAGACTATAAGGATTGCCTAAATCTTTTAGCCATTTTACAGCTTTTGGTGATTCATCTTTATAGTCGATACCAATGATTGTTACACCTTGTTTAGCCAATTGATTCAAGTATTGATGCTCGGCATAACAAGTTGGACACCAAGTTGCCCACACATTTAAGAGAATCGGTTTACCTTGTTGGAAAATTTCATTACCGTAGGTTTTATTTTCCAATAAATCCGTTAATGTTTTCTGTGGCACAGGTTTCCCCACAAGCGCAGATTCTAACGCTTTTGGATCATCACCTTGCGCATTGCGTCCTAACTGAACTAAAAAAGCTGCCGCCACGGCAAGAAAAACAATAAGTGGGATAAGTAGTTTTTTATTCATAACACTATCAATTTCACATCTATTTCTAGGGGCATCCCCCCCTTATTACAATTAAGACTGTTTAACTAATCGACTAAAACGATAACGACGGTCAAACATACAGAGCAAGCCACCTAATGCCATAAACAATCCGCCAATCCAAATCCAACGGATAAATGGTTTATAGTAAAGACGTAGTGCCCATGAGTTATCATCTATTTTTTCGCCCAAGGCGACATAAAGATCGCGAGTAAATCCCCAATTAATTGCTGCTTCCGTCATTGGCATTTTACTGACGGTATAAAAACGTTTTTCAGCGAATAATGTTGCTTCCGGTTTACCCGCTTTTGAAATGTCGATTTGTGCTTTACCGCCCATATAGTTAGGACCATTTGCATCACTCACGCCAGCAAATTTAAAGTCATAATTAGCAATCTGTACCGTATCACCCACAGCCATTCGCACATCACGTTCTACACTGAAGTTTTGACTAAAGGCAATTCCCCAAACGGTCATGGCTACACCAAGGTGAGCCAAAATCATCCCCCAATGAGAACGAGAAAGTTTAGTTATGCCTTTAAAGAAAGATTCGCGGTGTGTTGCACGTTGTTTCATTTCATAGAGGCTGAGTAACACAATAATGACGGACATCATGGTGCCAAGCACAGCACTGACAGTGAGTTTATTTTGTAGGAAATACGGCAAAGCAAAACCTGCAATCGCCATAACAATGACACTCACAACAACCGGTGTACGAATTTCAGAGAACTGATCGCGACGCCATTTTACTAACGGTCCAATACCCAGTAATAAGGCAAATGGGGTCATAATAATCAAGAACATCTGATCAAAGAATGGCGCACCGATTGAAATAGAACCCAAACCTAATTGTTTGTGAACTAACGGTAATAACGTTCCTAAGAACACCACACAAAGTGCGGTCATTAATAGAATGTTATTTAGTAACAATAAGGTTTCACGAGAATATCGTTCTGCATTATCACGTGAACGAATTTGGTTGCCTTTGTAAGCATACAAGGTTAAAGAACCACCAATTACCACAACCAAATAAGCAAGAATATATAAACCACGTGTTGGATCTGAAGCAAAGGCATGAACTGACACTAAGATACCTGAACGAACTAAGAACGTACCGAGTAAGCAAAGTGAGAAAGCCAAAATCGCTAAAAGCACTGTCCAAGCTTTAAAAGAGCCACGCTTTTCAGTCACCGCTAAAGAGTGGATTAATGCGGTTCCTGCAAGCCAAGGCATTAAAGAAGAGTTTTCTACTGGATCCCAGAACCACCAGCCGCCCCAGCCAAGCTCATAATACGCCCACCAAGAACCCAGCACGATCCCGAGTGTTAAAAACACCCAAGCAGCAATCGTCCAAGGACGTGACCATCTAGCCCAAGCTGAGTCTAATTTACCGGTCATTAATGAAGCAATTGCAAAAGCAAAGGCAACAGAAAAACCAACATATCCCATATAAAGTAATGGTGGGTGGAAAATTAAGCCCACGTCTTGCAACATGGGGTTGAGTTCTCTGCCATCTACTGGGAAATCAGGGAATGTACGGGTAAATGGATTCGAGGTAAATAAGACGAAGAGTAAAAAGCCGATGCTAATAATCCCCATGATACCTAATACACGAGCCACGGCTTCTTGTGGTAAGTGTTTGCTAAATAAGGCTACTGCTGCACCCCAAAGTGTTAATAACCAAATCCAAAGTAATAATGAGCCCTCATGTGAGCCCCACACCGCAGATAAACGATAATAAATCGGTAAGCTACTGTTCGAGTTATTCACCACATATTGCACACTAAAATCATTGACGGCAAAGAGGTAAAACAATGCTGCAAACGCAATAGTTAAAGTAAAAAATAAACCATAAGTCATTGGACGAGCCAATGACATAAGTTGAGGATGACCTTTTTCAGCTCCCCATAATGGGAAAATAGCTAAAAAGAATGAAACGGCAAGGCTTAAAGCAAGCGTATAATTTCCTAATTCAGCAATCATTAGCGACCTTCTTGCGATTTTTGCTGGGTTTCTTTATAACGACGATCGGCTTCACTCTCGCCTTTTAATTCTGCCCCCATTGGTTTATGCATTTTCTGCATTTTCTCACCTAACTCTGGCGGCACATAATTTTCATCATGCTTAGCAAGCACTTCTGTTGCTTCCAATAAGGTTGGTTCTTTTAACACACCTTGCGCAACAATACCTTGTCCCTCACGGAAAAGATCCGGCAGAATACCTTCGTACTCTACTGTAATTGATGGACCAATATCATTTACATCAAAGCGAACTTTGAGACTTTTCGGATCTCGACTAACAGAGCCTTCAACCACCATACCACCAACACGAATACGTTGCCCAACTTCAGGTTTTTGATCAGGATTTCCGTCTTTCCCTTCTACAACTTCCGAAGGGGTATAAAATAAATCAATATTTTGACGAAGCGCATAAAGCACCAAACCTGTCGCAATCGAAATACCTAAAATCACAAAGATGATGATCGAAAGTCTTGATTTACGTCTTGGATTCATAGCGTATTTCCTTTATTTGCTTGGTTTAAACGGGCCTCACGTTGTTGCTCGCGTAACACTTCTTTTAATACAGCTTTACGTCCCTTGACGCTTTGTATCGCCAAAATGATCATAGCCACTAAGCTAATCCCATAGGAAAGCCACACATAAAAACCGTAGCCTCCCATATTGATAAAATCACTCCAACTTTGGAAAAACATTTTCCGCTCCCTAAAATAAAAATAAAAAACTATTTCAGCTTACTTGCTAACTCTTTTACCCATGGGCGTTTGCTGTCTTCTTTTAACAATTCAACGCGATAACGCACGAGCGTAAACCAAATGGATAAAAATAAAAATCCAAAAATACATAAAATCAGTGGAATCAACATTGGTGTCGCAATAGACGGTTTTTCAAACTTCGTGATACTTGCCCCTTGGTGTAAGGTATTCCACCACTCTACGGAAAAGTGAATGATTGGTAAATTCACCACACCAACAATACACAAGATACCCGCTGATTTTGCGCCCACAGCACGATCAGAAAATGCAGAATAAAGCGCTAATACACCAATATATAAGAAGAAAAGAATAAGCTCAGCAGTTAAACGCGCATCCCATACCCACCAAGTTCCCCACATTGGTTTGCCCCAAATTGCACCTGTTACCAAGGCAATAAAGGTAAACATTGCCCCAATCGGTGCCATGGCTATCATTGAAAGATGAGCAGCTTTAATTTGCCAAACTAACGCAATAATGGCAGCTACAGCCATCGAACCATAGACACCCATTGACCAAATCGCTGCCGGCACATGGACATACATAATTCGGAAACTATTGCCTTGCTGATAATCTGCCGGTGCATAAGCTAAGCCCCAAACGATACCAACAGCCAATAATAAAACCGCAATCACACCAAAAAATGGACTTAATTTGCCACATAAATGATATTGGGTTTCATGTTTTGCGTAAGGATGTAACCACTTCCACATAAAAGATCCTTAATTCAAAAAATAAAAAACAGTTAAAAATCTGACCGCACTTTCACCGTCATGATGATTAATTATCTAAACTAATTCGTAGTGCAGCGGCGATCGCAAAAGGTGATAAGGTTATCGCGCCAGCCAAAATTGCGCCTAAAATAGCAAGTTGTCCGCCATAAGGGAGATTTAACGCGGCGGCATCTAAAATTGCTGAGGCAAAAATTAAAACCGGAATAAATAATGGTACCACAAGTAAACTCAGCAATACGCCACCTTTACGTAAGCCCACCGTCAATGCCACGCCAATTGCCCCAATGCAGCTTAAAATCGGCGTACCTACTAAGAGTGTAAGCACCAATGCCCACCAAATATTCACTTCTAACGAGAGCAATAAAGCGGCAATCGGAGAAAGTAGAATCAATGGCAAACCAGTTAATAGCCAGTGTGCAACAACTTTTGCGAGTGCCGTTAATGCTAAAGGTTGAGCCGTGAGCATCAATTGTTCTAAAGAGCCATCAATAAAGTCATCTCGGAATAAGCGTTCAAAAGACAGCAATGCAGAAAGCAATGCCGCCACCCAAGCAACCCCGGGTGCAATGCGAGAAAGTAACTTAGGATCCGGCCCAATCACCAATGGAAATAACGTGATCACGATTAGAAAAAACCAAAGCGGATTTAAAATTTCCGCTTGTTTACGGGTCGCAATCTTCAGCTCACGCTTTATAATCTGTAAAAATATCATAAAAATCTAAGAGTTATATTTATAATCAGCAAGATTGATTTTTTTCAATAATGTACTCGGCACTTCTTGGTGGCTCGTTAAAATGACCATTCCACCTTTTTTAGCATGATTTTCAAAAAGTGCGGTCAAAACTTCAACCCCTTTTTTGTCTATTGCTGTAAAAGGTTCATCCAAAATCCAAAGTGGCGCTTCAGAGATCCATAATCTCGCCAAGGCAATTCGCTTTTGCTGACCAGCTGAAAGTTGGGCAGCCGGTAAATCTTCGCGACCGAGTAAGCCCACTTTTTCCAGCACATCCCATAAAATATCGGTGCCTTGCTGGCTTTGACTAATCTGCTGATAAAATTTTAAATTTTCCCACGCCGTTAATTCAGGCTTTACCCCCGAATGGTGACCGAGATAAAGTAGCTGATGATGGTATTCTTCGCGTTGTTTTGTAATCTCGTCTGAATTCCACCGCACTTTACCTTCTACAGGCTGTGCAAGGCCAGCTAAAATGCGCAATAAACTTGTTTTGCCGATACCATTGTGCCCTTCAATTTGCATGAAATCACCGCTTTGAAATTGCAGTGAAAGATCAGTGAACAATACGCGATCGCCACGTTGACACGCTAATTGTTCTAATTGAAGTTGATGAGCAGGAAACATAGTCTCAGCCTTAAAAATAAAACCTTGTTAAAAATCAGCGGGTATTCTACCACAAGGGGAAATTTTGACGAGATTTTAAGGGCTAAAAGGTATAACTATTTAGGCGTAGATCGGTGTGTTTATTGATTTAAAACAAATTAAGCTTTTCTAGCCTATTCATCGGATAATCAAATAATTAAAAGATTTACTGATCTAAATCAAATTTTCTGCTACCATTTAACTACTTTTTGATGTTGTTTTATCAAAAACATTACCTTAACTTCATTTAAAAAAGGAACATATTATGTCTTATACTCTACCTGAATTAGGTTACGCTTATGATGCGTTAGAACCACATTTTGATGCGCAAACAATGGAAATTCACCACACTAAGCACCACCAAGCTTATGTAAACAATGCAAACGCGGTGTTAGAAACTTTACCTGCTGAATTTTCTGAAATGTGCTCAGGTCAATTAATCAGCCAATTAGACAAAATCCCAGCTGAAAAACGTACTGCATTACGTAACAACGCAGGCGGTCACGCAAACCACAGCTTATTCTGGAAATCATTGAAAAAAGGCACCTCTTTACAAGGTGATTTAAAAGCAGCTATCGAACGTGATTTCGGTTCTGTAGAAAACTTCAAAGCTGAATTTGAAAAAGCAGCGGCGACTCGTTTCGGTTCTGGTTGGGCATGGTTAGTGATCAACCAAGGTAAATTATCTGTTGTTTCTACCGCAAACCAAGATTCTCCATTAATGGGTAAAGAAATCGCAGGTTGTGAAGGTTTCCCACTTTTAGGTTTAGATGTTTGGGAACACGCTTACTACTTGAAATTCCAAAACCGCCGTCCAGACTACATCAAAGAATTCTGGAACGTAGTGAACTGGGATTTCGTTGCGGAGCGTTTAGCTAAAAAATTAGCAGATTGCGGATGTGCAGCTAAATAATCGCTTCTCAAAATATATAAAAAATCGCCTATTTTTAGGCGATTTTTTATCGGTTAAATCCAACGTCTGACTTTTTTCTTATAAGCCAAATAAGACTCACCAAACTTCTTCTCTAGCCAGTATTCTTCAGGTTTAATTTGCCATTGTGTGATGAGATAAACAAAAAGAAAAACACCTAGAAAACTGACCGCACTTTGCAAATAAACTGCCCATGCCACTAGCAAGCCCGCTAAACTTAAATACATTGGGTTACGGCTAAAACGATAAATACCATCTGCCACAAACACGTTGCTTTTTTCTAAGTGAATTGGATTGATATTCGCTTTACTTTTATAAAATTGCCAAAGGCTGAAAAAAGCGATGACAGAAGAAACCGACACAATCAAATAAACTGCTAATGCATTGATTTTGAAGGGATAAGGATTAGGTAAATATGCCATGATAAGTGCACTGCCAATAAAAATGACGGGTGGCGGCACAATAGGTTTCTGAATCATAAGATCAAAAATCCAATAAAAAAGCCCGAGCAATTCGGGCTAATTAAAATATTACAGATTATTTAATTTCATCTGCGCCATTTGTTTTTCTAACGGGTTACCGTTTTTCTGTGCATTTTCAAAACTTGCTTTAGCACCATTCATATCGCCTTTTGCGACTTGAATATCGCCCGCTAAAAGATCTTTACGCGCACTAAAGCCTTGGCTTTTCACTTGATTTAGACTTGCTAATGCGGCATCAAATTGACCTTGTTGGAATTGCACGGCTGACAAACGAAGTGCCGCAAGAGACGTTAAGATATCATCTTGTGACTGAGCAATCGCTTGTTTCAAACTATTTTCAGCAGAAGCGTAATCTTGTTTTGCAACGAAACCTTTTGCTTCATCTAATAAGCTAAATACCGCATAGCTGGTTTTATCATGTGCTTTCACAAATTCAGCCACTTTAGCTTGTTGTGCTGCGGCATCTTTGTTTGCAGTATAAACTAACGCATCATATTCAGCAGACGCTTGCATGATTTGATTAGCTTGATAAGACTGCCAATAACGCCAGCCCAACATCCCGCCTACGCCAAGGATGAAAGCAGCAATAATGGCTTTGCCATTGTCTTTCCACCACTCTTTTAACTGATTCAGTTCTTGTTCTTCTTCAATGGTATATGCCATTTTCCTATCCTTCTAAAATTAAAATTGAGCTTTCACGTGTTCAATTAAATTGGCCACATCAATGGTTTGTTGCTCAGCTGCGCCAAGTAAGTGTTTTACCACCACTTGATTATTTTGTACTTCACTTTCGCCAAGTACAAGAGCGAGAGTTGCACCAGACTTATCTGCGCGTCTAAATTGTTTTTTAAAGTTACCGCCGCTGCAATGCAACATGGTGCTTAAGTGCGGTAATTCTGAGCGAAGTTTTTCAGCGAGTTGGAATGCGGCTAATGTTGTGCCTTCACCTTGATAAACAACGTAAATATCTACCGCACTTTTTACCGGAATCGATTTATTCACTTCTTGAACGAGTAGCACTAAACGCTCTAAGCCCATTGCAAAACCGACGCCACTGGTTGCGTGACCACCAAGTTGCTCAACTAAGCCGTCATAACGTCCACCACCACATACGGTGCCTTGCGCACCTAATGCTGAAGTCACCCATTCAAATACGGTTTTATTATAATAGTCTAAGCCACGAACCAATTTTGGATTAATTTCATATTGAATGCCAACCGCATCTAATAAACCGCATAACTGAGCAAAATGTTCGCGACTTTCATCATCTAAATAATCCAATAATTTTGGTGCGCCGTCCAATACATCTTGTAATGCTTGATTTTTAGTATCCAAAATACGTAATGGATTTTTTACAAGACGTTCTTTCTCTTCGTCGCTCATTAAATCTTGGTGATTTTCTAAGAAAGCCACTAATGCAGAACGATAGTTTGCACGTGCTTCTAATGAACCAATCGAATTTAATTGAAGAGAAACATGTTGATCAATACCTAAGGCTTTCCACAAACGAGCCGTTAAAATAATTAACTCAGCATCAATTTCAGGGGTTGAAATACCAAATACTTCCACACCTGCTTGATGGAATTGACGGTAACGACCTTTTTGTGGACGTTCATGACGGAACATCGGTCCCATGTACCATAAACGTTGTTCATTGTTATAAATCCAACCATGCTCAATCGCAGCACGCACACATCCTGCCGTACCTTCTGGGCGAAGTGTTAATTGTTCATCATTATCCCAAAATGTGTACATTTCTTTTGAGACAACATCTGTGACTTCACCAATTGCACGAGCAAATAATGGTGTACTTTCCACGATTGGCATACGCACTTCTGAATAGCCGTAGCGGCTTAAAATTTGGCGAACCTGCCCTTCAATCCATTGCCAAAGTGGAGATTCAGTTGGGGAACAGTCATTCATCCCACGAATTGCTTGAATATTTTTTGCCACGCGTTTTCCTTAAATAATTCGATTTTTTGGATCTTGTTGTGCAACTTTGGCACGAATTTTTGCTTCTAATTGGTCAATAATCGCGTCATTATCAAAACGTTCTTTTTGACGCTCGCCATCTAAATAATAGCCACTTTTCTTATTACCACCGGTCACGCCAAGGTCAGACACTAATGCTTCGCCTGGACCATTTACCACACAACCAATAATAGACACATCCATTGGGGTGATAATATCTTCTAAACGTTGTTCCAGTGCATTCACCGTGCCGATCACATCAAACTCTTGACGAGAGCAAGTTGGGCAAGCAATAAAGTTTATCCCGCGAGAACGAATACGTAATGATTTCAAAATATCAAAACCAACTTTGATTTCTTCTACAGGATCGGCGGCTAAAGATACACGCAAGGTATCACCAATACCTTCCGCCAACAACATACCTAAACCAATTGCAGATTTCACTGCTCCTGCACGTGCACCGCCCGCTTCCGTAATCCCTAAATGTAATGGTTGTTTAATGGCTTTTGCCAGTAAACGGTAAGCTTCTACCGCAAGGAAGACATCAGATGCTTTTACGCTCACTTTAAATTGATCGAAGTTTAAACGATCTAAAATCTCAACATGGCGTAATGCTGATTCTAATAAGGCTTCAGGTGTTGGCTCACCAAATTTCTCTTGGATATCTTTTTCTAATGAGCCAGCATTGACACCAATACGGATAGGGATATTTTTATCGCGTGCGCAATCCACCACTGCTCGAATACGATCTTCACGACCAATATTGCCTGGATTAATACGTAAGCAATCCACCCCATATTCAGCCACTTTTAACGCAATACGATAGTCAAAATGAATATCCGCCACTAATGGCACATTCACTTGCTGTTTAATGATTTTAAACGCTTCGGCGGCATCCATGGTAGGTACAGAAACACGCACGATATCTGCGCCGACACGTTCCAACGATTTAATCTGTGCAACGGTCGCCTCAACATCCGTTGTGCGAGTATTTGTCATGGATTGTACGGCAATCGGTGCATCACCACCGATTGGTACATTGCCCACATAAATTTTTGTCGATTCACGACGTTTGATAGTAGGTTTTACTGCTGACATTCTTTCGTAAATTATTCGTTAAGGTTTTGGTAATTTAAATTTAGCCACACGGCCATCAACGGTAAGCGGATACGCTTCGCCTTTATAAGTAATACGAACGTTACCCGGTGCGCCGATAATCAAGGCATAGTCATTACCATTAAAGGTTAAGACTTCGCCTTGTTTATATTCTTTTTGCGCTAAAACTTTACGGTTTTGGTCTTTCACACTAATCCAGCTTGAATTTTTTGTGATCTCAATAACGAGATCGCCTTTCGCTGTGGTTGGTGCTTCAGAAATAGCTGGGTTTTCAACCGCACTTTGAGCATCAGGTACGGTTGGCTCTGTTGTGGGTTCTGTGTTAGGTAATGTTTGTTCCACAACTGGCGCTTGAGCTTGTTCAACGGCAGGTGCTGCAGTTGCGACAGTTGAAACTTCTGCGTTTACTGGTTGAGATTGATTTTCTTGAATATTTGAAACAACAGGTTCAGCAGCATTATTTTTTGCTTCCGTTACAGGTGCTGTTTCATTATTTGACGTTGAAGGTTGGTTATTCACCGCGACTGGGATGTCATTCGAATGCGTGACCGGTACCTCTGCTGTTTTTTCTTTTTCAACGTAGGTTTGCACTAAATTATCACGTTCTTCGTTTGATTTTTGATAATTCTGCCACCACCATAAGCCTGTCATCCCAACAGCGGCGAGTAAAATAATGGTTGTAAGTGTGCCAACCCAGCGACTATGAGAAGAGTATTGGTTTACTGAACGCGTCGCGCGTGCATTTTTACCTAAATCGTTTTTGTATGCTTCACCAAAGGTTAAATGCGCCCATTCGCTCTCAGGAATACGTAAAAATTTTGTATAACTACGCACATATCCTTTCATAAAAGTTGATGGCACATTTTTTTGGACAAATTCATTATTTTCTAATTTTTCCAAAATACTTGGGCGCAAAGAAATTGCCTTTGCCGCATCTTCCAGAGAAAGATTTAACGCTTCGCGAGCTTGACGAAGTCTATCCCCAAAAGAGAGGTCTGTTTTTTCGGTTTGTTCAAGGATTGTATTCATAGGTATAAAAAAAGAAATAGCAATAAAAAACTAAATGCTAAATTTTAAAGTCGAAAGGGGCTTTTGGCAATGATTATTTGAGTGAACGGAGCTTTTCCGCTCTAGAAGGATCAACTTGACGCAATTTATCCAATGCCTGTTGATAAACATCGGTTTGTTTTCCGGCGAAAGCACAAAGCGCCATGTTTTCGTAAGTATCGGCTTGATGGTAATAATTTGGCGAGGCTAGTGCCGCATTAAATTGTGAATAAGCTTGTTCAAACTCACCTTGCCCACATAAAAATGCACCAAAGTTGTTATACACGTCACCTTGCTTATCGTCTAACTTAATCGCCTTTAAATAAGCTTGCTTCGCTTTTTCTGTATCACCTTGTAATTGATAAAAATGTGCAAATGCAGAATGCACAAGGTAATATCGTTCATCATGTTCAAGGGCTTTATCTAAATTAAGTTTTGCTTGAACAAAATCATTTTGTTCAAGATAGCCTAATGCCAATTCAACGCGAGCTTTTGCCGCTTGTTGTTTATTAAAATCAACGGAAGACTGAGAGACACAAGCAGAAAAAACAAAAGGAAAAATGACCGCACTTAGAATGTTAATTGGGATTAATTTCATCTTATCACTCCTCTCTCTTATCACTCTTATCCAGGCCATTTTTCCTTTACCAGTATTGCGATATTTAGCTTAGTTAACCGCTTTTACATCAATACCTTCACCAAACTTACGTTTCATTGCTGTACGTTTAGTTCGGTCGATGACATCTCCCGCCAACTGACCACAAGCCGCATCAATATCATCACCACGGGTTTTACGCACAATTACCGTAAAACCGTATTCCATTAAGGTTTTTTGGAAACGATCGACACGGCTATTTGAGCTTTTACCATAAGGCGCTTCTGGGAACGGGTTCCATGGGATCAAGTTAATTTTACATGGCGTATTTTTTAACACTTGGGCTAATTGATGCGCATGCTCTGTGCCATCATTTACATGATCTAATAACACATATTCAATTGTCACTTTGCCATGGTTAGCATTCGATACTTCTAAGTATCTGTGCACTGAATCCATCAACATTTTGATATTATATTTTTTATTGATCGGCATAATTTCATCACGCAATTCATCGTTCGGTGCGTGAAGTGAGATCGCTAATGCCACATCAATCTTATCGCGTAACATATCGAGTGCAGGGACGACCCCTGAAGTGGATAACGTCACGCGTCGCTTAGATAATCCATACGCGAAATCATCCAGCATAATTTCCATCGCAGGTACAACATTGGCCACATTTAACAATGGTTCACCCATACCCATCATCACCACATTGGTTATCGGACGAACACCTGTGACACCAAAATTACCGATAATTTTTGATGCACGCCAAACCTGACCGATAATTTCAGACACTGTTAAATTACGGTTAAAGCCTTGCTGTGCTGTTGAACAGAAGGTACAAGCTAACGCACAGCCTACTTGAGAAGAAACACAAAGTGTTGCGCGATCCGCTTCTGGAATATACACCGTTTCAACTTGCTGTTCACCTACTTGCATCGCCCATTTAATCGTGCCATCCGCAGAACGTTGTTCAACCGCGACTTCTGGCGCTTTAATTTCAGCGACCGCTTTTAATTTTTCTCGTAATTTTTTATTAATATTGGTCATATTGTCGAAGTTATCTTCGCCAAAATGATAAATCCATTTCACTAATTGATCCGCACGAAATGGTTTCTCGCCTAATTCAGCAAAAAACTCACGCATCTGCTGACGCGTTAAATCCATTAAGTTAATCTTTTTTGTATTCGTTTCGGATGAAAGGGGTTGTTCTAACATAAAGCCTCGTTATTACACATTACGGCGATGATGTTACTCAGAATTGAGCAACAAAAAATTCGCATATTAAAAATGAGCCGAGATTTTACAGATTTACCGACAGATAAGCTAGCAGATTTGAAAAACAACAAAAATTTTGACCGCACTTCTTTGCGATCAGCATCGCAAAAATCAAAAAAATGAAAGAAAAAAGTGCAGTTAAAAAACTTCAAATTTTTTCTCTTTCACACATCCCAAAGCCCTACAAAAACTGATAGAATGTGCACTTGGTTTTATTCTCTGAGTTAGCTATATTGAAGATATGTTAAATAAAGTTCTTTCTGTATTGTGTTTAGTGCCTGCAGTCGCAACGGCACAATCTTATATTGTGTATGATTTCACTCATGATAGAGTGTTAGAAAGTAGCTCCCCCAATCATGTGCAACCCATCGCCTCTGTCACCAAATTAATGACGGCGAATGTGTTTCTTGAAAATAATCGAAACGCAAACTGTACTGCATCGATTACTGACGATGATTTCGATTACATCAAAGGCACTCATACAAAATTACCTAAATATACGCCGATTTCTTGTAATGAATTGTTAAAAGCAATGCTCGTTCATTCTGATAACTATGCTGCTCATGCACTTTCTCGTTCTGCAGGCATGAGCCGCTTACAATTCATCCAAAAAATGAATGAAAAAGCTCGAGAATTAGGCATGCGCTCTACTCGCTTTTCAGATAGCTCAGGTTTATCTGATAGCAACATTTCAAGTGCAATGGATTTGGTTAAGCTAGCCAAATACTCACTCAACAAAACTCAAATTAAAAATCTTTCTAATATGCCAAGCGCCTTTATTCAAGCAGGAGGACGTAGTGTTTTCGTCAAAAATACCAATAAATTAGTGCGTGAAGAAGTTTTCGATGCGGCAGTTAATAAAACCGGCTATATCCGCGAATCTGGCTATAATTTAGTCTTCGTAAACAAAAATCCATGTAATCACTCGACTATCGGCGTGATTAGTTTAAATAACCATTCATCTGCATTTCGTAGCAACTTTACGAAAGGAAAACTGGCACAATATGGTTGTACTGCTGGACGTAGCATGCAAAACTTTACCGTTGATGAAGCCCAATATGAAGAAGGCTAT
>SKEY01002901.1_pt1 | contig 15877 bp, 18 predicted proteins | sample 4843871 | NCBI WGS metagenome assembly SKEY01 (sample SAMN11008797, study PRJNA524170) | human gut metagenome | biome: Human fecal sample; material: Feces; isolation source: fecal sample from pouch patient p36 | host: Homo sapiens | place: Israel: Tel-Aviv | collected 2016-12-04 | reverse complement strand
CCTGTCGACAACAAGAGCAATATGACCGCCTCCGAACAGGTCGATGCTGTCATGGCCGAAATGCCCGGGCTCCTTACTCGTTGGGAATCCATCTTTAAGAGCATCGAAGGCAAGCTCGACACCTTGGGCGTTCACCGCGCCCGCATCGATTCGCTTACGCCCGAGGAGCGCACCTTCGTAACCCGCTACTTCCAGGCCTACGTGTCGCCGGTCATCTCGCCGCTGGTCATCGATCCGCGCCACCCCTTCCCCAACCTGCGCAACGGCGCGGTCTATCTGGCTGCGCTGGGCGGTGCCGGTGCGCTGATGGCCCAGAGCGTCAAGACGCTGGAAGTCATCGCGTGGCCCGACCTCGGCTGTGAGGCCGTCCGCCGTCTGACTGTGGAAAAAATGCCCCTGACGGTCATCCTCGACGCCCACGGCGGCGACCTCTACACTTCCGGCCCGGCGGCCTATCTCGAGACGGTAAAGTGACGAAATTACGCGGGGTAAATTTGGTTTGAATAGACAAACTTTCTGCGAATGGCTTGCAACACGGTACGGAATGTGGTATTCTATAACAAACCGGACCGGAACGCCTGTGTGCCCCGGACAGGGAATTTACAAGGCAGGAGGCCGATAACATGCAGATCCACCAATCCGCAGAAGATTATCTCGAGACTATCCTTATGCTGACCCAGCGGATGGGCCGTGTGCGCTCCATCGACGTGGTCAACGAGCTGGGCTATACCAAGGCCAGCGTCAGCATTGCCATGAAGAAGCTGCGGGAGAACGGCTATATCGCGGTGGATGGCGAGGGCAACCTGACCCTTCTTGAGCCGGGCCGCGAGATCGCAGAGCGCATCTACAGCCGCCACCGCCTGCTGACCCATTTCTTTGTGCAGCTGGGCGTGGACGAGGACGTCGCCGCCGAGGATGCCTGCAAGGCAGAGCATATCCTGAGCGAGCAGACGCTGAAAAAGATCCGTGAGTATGCCCTGCTCCACGACGCAGAGGACAGCGTCCAGAAATCTGAGTGACCATCCAACTTCCAATAAAAAAGCAGATGACCGCCTCCACAAAACGTGGGGGCGGTCATTTGTTTATTTGTTTAATAGGAGCTCAGACCGAGGCTCACATCCAGCGCCTGGTCCACCCGGCGCTGGTCCTCGGCAGTGATCTGACCGGCCCGCTCCCGCAGGCGGTGTTTATCCAGTGTGCGGATCTGCTCCAGCAGCACGACGCTGTCCTTGGCAAGGCCCGTATCTTCGGCCCGGATGTTGATGTGGGTGGGAAGCCGGGCTTTGTCCAGCCGGGATGTAATGGCGGCTGCAATGACCGTGGGGCTGTGCCGGTTTCCTATCTCATTCTGCACGATGAGCACCGGGCGGACGCCGCCCTGCTCGGAGCCGACGACGGGCGAAAGGTCGGCGTAGAAAACTTCTCCTCTGTGTACCTCCATGAAAACTCCCTCCTTGCATACTGGGAGGCCCGCTATGTGGTGCGCGGTGCCGTCCTCTGGCCTTATTATGGACAGGCCGGGGGCAGGCTATGCACACGCGGGCAGCTTGCTCTCATTGTATGCAGGAGAGAAAATCAGGTTTCCGTTTCCAGAATGCAGAAGGCCAGCGCCATGCCGCCGTCGTGGCTGAGAGAAAGCTTCGCCCTCAGATGGCGCTCGTCCATCCACTGGGCGCTGCCGCCCGAAAAGCGGTATTCCGGCGCGCCGCTTTCCAGCCGGACGGCCTCTATCTCACAGAGCGCAAAGGGGCCTGCAAGGCCGGTGCCGGCCGCTTTGAGGAAGGCTTCCTTCGCGGCGAAATCTGCCGCCGCACTGGCGGCTTTATGGGCGCTGAGGGGGGAAGAATTTCCCTCCGAAAGCCCCAGCGCCTCCCGCTCCGCCGGGCCGAAGACTCTGGCCGCAAAGGTGGAGCCATGGGGGCCGCCGAGGCTTTTTGCCATCCGGGCAGTGTCGCAGAGGTCGCAGCCGATGCCGTATATCATGATATGCCTCTTTTCTGCAAAAACAGCTTTGCTGATTTGCATGATAAAATCGGAAAAATTTAAGCAAAATGTGCAAATCTCACTGGGAAAACTTGAAGTTTTGCCGCAAGTCGTGTACAATAAATCATAGTTATTTAAGGGGGTGTATTTCGTGGGCGACGCAACTGCCATTTTCTCCATCCACGATCAGAAGGACATCGAGATCCATGAAGTCGTGCAGCAGGTGTACGACGCACTCAAGGAAAAAGGCTATAACCCCGTCAACCAGCTGGTGGGCTATATCCTGTCCGAAGATCCTACCTATATCACGACTTATAAGGGGGCTCGTTCCCTCATCCGCAAAGTGGACCGTGACGACCTGCTGCAGGCTATGCTGCGCAGCTATCTGAACGTCTGAGAATCTCTGCCTTTTGCCTGCTGTCCTACGGGACGGCAGGCTTTTTGTTTTATAAACCTCTCCGTCTCGCGCGGCTCACAGGCTCATAAAAGCGGCAGAGTGAACAGCTGGTTCACCACCACCTCATACTCCCAGCCCTCCCGGGCCTTGCGCAGCTGCTTCTCGAAAGCTTCGGAACCCTCGAACCGCTGGATGAGGTAGTGCCAGTGGGCCTTCATCCGGCTGACAGCACAGCTGGCCATGCCGAAGGCCTCGGTGTAGCCGTGGTAGAGCTCGTCGAGGTAGCCCCGCAGCTCTTCCTTCGCGGCGGGCGCACCGCCCACAGCCTGCCGCAGCAGGGCCGGGTCGGCGATGATGCCCCGCCCCACCATGATGCCGGAGAGGTTCGGGAACTCCGCTTCCAGTGCTTTCAGCTGGGCCGGTGTGGTGATGTCGCCGTTGTAGCAGACGGGCATCCGGCAGTGGGGCAGATATTTTGCAAAAGCGGCGCGGTCGGCCTCGCCCCGGTAGAGCTGGCGCATGACCCGGGGGTGGATGGTCAGCTCACAGATGGGGTAGCGGTCGTAGAGGTCGAGGATGGCTTCGAACTCCTCCGGGCTGGTGACGCCCAGCCGGGTCTTGACCGAGATGGGGCCTTCGGCCTGCGAGAAGACTTCGTCGAGAAAGGCTTCGAGCTTCGAGAGGTCGCGCAGCATCCCGGCACCCTTGCCTTTGGCGGTGACAGTGCCGGAGGGGCAGCCGAAGTTGAGGTTGACTTCGGTGTAGCCCATCTTCCGCAGCTCGCCGATCATCCAGGCGGCCAGTGCGCCGTCTTTGGCCAGCAGCTGGGGGATGACCGGTGCGCCGGGGTTCGCTGCCGGGTCCAGCTCTGCCATCTTCTTTTTGATAAGCACCCGGTTCTCGGGCGGGGAGATGAAGGGGGCATAATAGCGGGCAGGTGCGCCGGGCGCCCCGAACCAGCGCTGGTGCGCCTGACGCCAGATTCGGTCGGTGAGGCCCTCCATGGGGGCGGTGTAGTAGTTCATATTTCTTCTCCTTTGTCTGTCTGAGTATATCATACACCCCGGTAAAGCGCCAGATAAAACAACAAGAGCCATCAGCCGAAGCGGATGGCTCTTACCAGATGGCGGACCCAAACCCTGCTGGAACGAGTACGGCAAACTGAAATTTATGGTGTTACATCGGTGTTCCTACTTCAATCAAATTACCGTCCAAATCATAAAAACGAATTACTTTTTGTCCCCAACTATGTGTCATAAGTTTATTAACATATTGAATTGAGGGATAAGACCGTTCCAGCTTTTCAACGAATGCTTCTATATTTTGTTCTTCAAAATATAATTCACAAGAATTACTTTTAGGGATAATATCCTTTCCTAAAAACTTTTTCCAAATTTTTTCGTCTTGAAGCACAAGTCCTTCCGTTAAAATCATGTTACCGTCATTGTCAAGTACCAAATCAAGACCGAACAGGTCATTGTAAAATTGTTTTGATTTCTCAATATCTTTAACAACAATTAAAATGTTCTTTAATTTCATTGTCTAACACCTCTAAATAAATTCCGATTTGTTGAGCCGAGTATATCACACCCGCCAAGGAAAGAACACCCCTATATGTCAGAGCTTGCCCTTTTTCCTGCGTACGCAGCGATTGACCCAGAATGCGCCATATAGCACAAAAGGCAGGATACCATCGCCATGATGATACCCTGCCTTTGTTTTTTACGAATGGCTCTGACGTACATTGTTCCTGTCCGGTACTGCATGAACCGAGGCTCTGCAAACGGTGCTCCGGCAGGCGGTGCTTTCTTGGCAGACATTCCTGAAGATTGGGAACCGCGGGCTAAGCAACAGCCCACTGGGCTGATTGCTTACGGCACTTCGTGCCGCCGCCCTGTTCTCGTCCTGCACCGCCCACGCAAAAAATCCCAAGTCAAACGACTTGGGATTTTTGTGGTGGACGGTACAGGACTCGAACCTGTGACCTCCTGCACGTCAAGCAGATGCTCTACCAGCTGAGCTAACCGTCCATATTCTGTTTTGCTGTAGTCAGCTCAATTATGATAGCATAGGATGGAATAAAAATCAAGCACTTTTTGCAAAAATCTTCAAAAAATCTTTCCAGGGCTGGCCGGGACACCTCTGCCGGAGGGGCGGGAAAGCGGGCGAAGGCTGGGAGTTAAAAGGTTATCGTTGCCCCTTTTTTATAGGTGTGCTATAATAAGATGATTACAATAGGAAAGGTATCGCAGAATGAGAGTATTGGGCATCGACCCGGGCTACGCCATCGTGGGATGGGGCGTGGTGGATTACGCGGGAAACCGCTTTGCACCGGTGGATTTTGGCGCGGTGTGTACCGACGCCGGCGTGCCGTTCGAGCGGCGGCTGGACGAGGTGTATGCAGGCGTCAAGGACGTCATCGAGCGGACGCAGCCGGAGGTGCTGGCCATCGAAAAGCTGTTCTACCAGCACAACCAGACCACCGTCATCGGCGTGGCCGAGGCGCGCGGCGTCATCCTGCTGGCGGCGGCGCAGGCGGGCCTGCCCATCTACGAGTACACCCCGATGCAGGTCAAGCAGGCCGTCACCGGCTACGGCAAAGCCGTGAAAAAGCAGGTGCAGGAGATGACCCGCATTCTGCTGCATCTGCCCGCCATCCCGAAGCCCGACGACACCGCCGACGCGCTGGCGATGGCCATCACCTTCTGCCACACCAACGGCAGCCAGCTCAACCGCTTCGTGCGGAGAGTGCCCGGCCCTATCTGAGCTGCCCTTGACAGCAGGGCGTTATAGTTTCCGAAACAACAAAACTTTCTCGTATCCGATAGACCTGCCCGGCACGCCAGTGGCTCTCCCACAGGGAGAGCTGGCAATGCCGGCAGGCATTGACTGAGAGGGCTATTATGATATACAGCTTAACCGGAAAGATCATCAAAAAGACCCTGAACGCTGTGGTCATCTGCTGCGGCGGCGTGGGGTACTACGCCCAGTGTCCGGCCAGCGTGGCCGGTGCGCTGCCCGGCGTGGGGAACGAAGCCACCATCTATACGGTGATGAACGTCACCGAGAACGACGTCAGCCTCTACGGCTTTGCCAGCGAGGAGCAGCAGGCCTGTTTCGAGCTGCTCACCTCGGTGTCGGGTGTGGGCGCGAAGGTGGGTCTTGCCATCCTGAGCGTCATGGAGCCCGACCGTGTGGCGCTGGCCATCTCGGCGGGCGACCACAAAGCCTTCAAGGCCGCGTCCGGCGTCGGCCCCAAGCTGGCCCAGCGCATCGTGCTGGAACTGAAAGATAAGGTCGCCAAAGGCTTTGCCGCCGGCATCGACCTGGAGAACGTGGCGGGCGCTGCTTCGGACACCGCCGCCGCACAGGGAGCGGGGCAGGCCATCGCCGCGCTGGTGTCGCTGGGCTACAGCCAGAGCGAAGCCGCGCTGGCCGTCTCCAAGATCGATGGCACGCTCCCGGTGGAAGAGATCATCAAGCTGGCGCTGCGCAGCATGGCGGGCAGGAGGTAAACGATGCAGGACGATACCGCGCTCTATGGCGCAAAAATGATGCAGCCCGGGATGACGGCGGCGGACAGCGAGGAAAACAACCTCCGCCCCCAGCATCTGGAGGACTACATCGGACAGGAAAAGGTCAAGCAGAACCTGAAAATCTATCTCGAAGCGGCCAAGCGCCGGGGCGAGCCCATGGACCACATCCTGCTCTACGGCCCTCCGGGCCTGGGCAAGACGACGCTGGCGGGCATCATCGCCAACGAGATGGGGGTGCAGATCCGCATCACCAGCGGCCCGGCCATCGAAAAGCCCGGCGACCTCGCCGCCCTGCTGACCAATCTGCAGGAGGGCGACGTCCTCTTCATCGACGAGATACACCGCCTCTCCCGGCAGGTGGAAGAGGTGCTTTACCCGGCACTGGAAGACTATGCGCTGGATATTATGATAGGCAAAGGCCCCAGCGCCCAGAGCATCCGCATCAATCTGCCCCGGTTCACGCTGGTGGGTGCGACCACCCGTGCGGGCCAGATCACCGGCCCTCTGCGCGACCGCTTCGGCGTGCTGCTCAAGCTGGAGCTCTACAGCCCCGACGAGCTGAGCAATATCATCATCCGCTCGGCGGGCATCCTCGACCAGCCCATCACCCCCGAGGGTGCTTATGAGCTGGCCAAGTGCAGCCGCGGCACGCCCCGTGTGGCGAACCGCTTCCTCAAGCGTGTGCGCGACTTTGCCACCGTGCTGGGCGACGGCGTCATCGACCGGGATGTGGCATTGCTGAGCCTCAAGCGGATGGACGTGGACGCGCTGGGTCTGGACGAACTGGACCGCAGCCTGCTCCGCGCCATCATAGAAATGTACAACGGCGGCCCGGTGGGTCTGGAAACACTGGCCGCAGCCCTCGGCGAAGAGGCCGTGACGCTGGAAGACCTGTGTGAGCCCTACCTGATGCAGATGGGCTTTCTGACCCGGACGCCCCGGGGCCGCTGTGCCACCCGGCTGGCTTATGAGCATCTCGGCCTGAAAGCGCCTGAGAGCGGCAGCGCCGAGGACAATGGACAGCAGAGCTTATTTTAAGTGAGGTATTTACTATGGGAAAGTATTTTGGTACCGACGGTGTGCGCGGCGTGGCCGGTGCAGACCTGACCTGTGAGATGGCGATGCTCATCGGACGCGGCGCTGCCGCCGTGCTGACCAGCAGCACCGGCCATAAGCCCCGTATCCTCATCGGCAAGGATACCCGCCAGTCCGGTGATATGCTGGAAGCTGCCCTGACCGCCGGTCTGTGCAGCGTGGGCGCGGACGTCGAGAGTCTGGGCGTCGTCCCCACTCCCGCCGTGGCCTATCTGGTGCGCAAGTACAACGCCGACGCCGGCGTGGTCATCTCGGCGTCTCACAACCCGATGGAATTCAACGGCATCAAGATCTTCGCCGGCACCGGCTACAAGCTGCCGGACGAGGTGGAGAACGAAATTGAAGCCTATATCGACAATCAGTGCGCGGGCCTCAAGCTGGCCACCGGCGAGGATGTGGGCCGCGTGACCTGCCGCACCGACGGCATCAAGGACTACACCGACCATCTGTATGAGTCCATCGACGGCGACCTGTCCGGCCTGAACATCTGCATCGACTGCGCCAACGGTGCCTCCGCAGCAGCAGCCCGGCAGCTGTTCCCCCGTCTGGGCGCAAAGTGTACCTTTATCGGCGTGGAGCCTGACGGCAAGAACATCAACGCCGGTGTGGGCAGCACCCATCTGGACAATCTGGAAAAGGCTGTCGTCGAGGGCGGCTTTGACTGCGGCATCGCCTTTGACGGCGACGCAGACCGCTGCCTCGCCTGCGACGAGAAGGGTCAGGAGATCGACGGCGACAAGGTCATCGCCCTGCTGGCCATGAACATGAAGGAAAAGGGCTGTCTGGACGGCAATACTGCGGTCGTCACCGTCATGTCCAACCTGGGCTTCATCAAGTTTATGGAGTCCCAGGGGATCCGCACCGAGAAGACCGCCGTCGGTGACCGCTATGTTCTCGAGAACATGCGGGAGAACGGCTACGCCATCGGCGGCGAGCAGAGCGGCCACGTCATCCTGCTCCACCACACCACCACCGGTGACGGTGAGCTGACCGCCGGCAAGCTGCTCAAGCTGCTGGCCGGGAGCGGCAAGAAGATGAGCGAGCTGAACGGCATTTACGCCCAGTACCCTCAGGTGCTGGTGAATGTGGCGGCCAACGCCGCCCAGAAGGCCGCCTACAAGGATGACAAGGTGCTGGCCGACTTCATCGAGAACGAGCAGCAGAAGCTGATGGACATGGGCCGTGTGCTGGTGCGCGTCTCCGGCACGGAGCCGAAGATCCGCGTCATGGTGGAGGGCCGGGACCTCGAGGCCATCGACCTGTGCGCCAAGCGCATCGTGGATAAAATCAACGAGCGGATCATCGAAGGTTAAGATAGAGATAAAAAGCAGGAAGGAGGACGCATATGCGCCCTGCAGATACATGGAAAGACTACGAGCTGCTGGATGCCACCGACGGCAACCGGCTGGAACGCTGGGGCGAGACGCTGCTTGTCCGGCCTGACCCGCAGGTGGTGTGGAAGACGCCCCAGCAGAGCCCCCTCTGGGCCAAGGCGGACGCCGTTTACCACCGCTCCAATCAGGGCGGCGGCGAGTGGGAGTACCGCCGCCGTCTGCCCGAAAAGTGGAAGATCACCTGCGGCGAAGGGGAGGATAAGCTGACCCTCATCGTCAGCCCCACCGGCTTCAAGCACACCGGCGTCTTCCCGGAGCAGGCCGTCAACTGGGCCTGGTACGCCAAGAAGATCCGCGCCGCAGGCCGGCCCATTAAAGTTTTGAACCTCTTCGGCTACACCGGCGGTGCAACGCTGGCCTGTGCGGCGGCGGGCGCTACCGTCTGCCATGTGGACGCCTCCAAGGGCATCGTGGCCTGGGGCAAGGACAATGCCGCCGCCAGCGGCCTCGCCGACCGGCCCATCCGCTGGCTGGTGGACGACTGCGCCAAGTTCGTCGCCCGCGAGAAGCGCCGCGGCAACACCTACGACGGCATCATCATGGACCCGCCGAGTTATGGACGCGGCCCCGGCGGCGAGATCTGGAAGCTGGAAGACTGCATCTACGACCTCATCAGCCAGTGCGAAGAGGTGCTGAGCGACAAGCCGCTCTTCTTTGCGGTCAACAGCTACACCACCGGCCTTTCGCCCGCCGTCATGGAGTATATGCTCAAGACGACGCTGATCCCCCGCTTTGGCGGAAAGACCAGCTGCGACGAGATCGGCCTACCCGTCTCCGCCACCGGCGGCGTCGTCCCCTGCGGCGCGACGGCGATTTGGGAGGAATGACGCTGAAAGGCTCTCCCCTTGGGAGAGCTGGCGCGTGAGCGCCTGAGAGGGCAAGCCCGTGACTCAAGGGCTGCTTTACAGCGATGATCAGCAGCCTTTGTCAGAGGGAAGCTATCGCTGAGCAGTTCTTTCCATGCTGACATCCTTGCCCTCTCCGTCACCTTCGGTGCCACCTCTCCCAAAGGGAGAGGCTTATACGAAGCGAGAAAGCTTCAACAAAGAATCTTAAAGAATGGGGTACAGCCCCTTTCAGAGGGGCGCACCACCAGAAAGAGAAAACAAATGAGTGAAACGATACTGACAGCAGAAAACTTAAAGTTCCGCTACGACTCGGAGCAGCCCGGCTACGCGCTCAACGGCGTCTCCATGCAGGTCGGGCGGGGCGAGTTCGTGGCCGTGCTGGGCGCAAACGGCTGCGGCAAATCCACCCTTGCCAAGCACTTCAACGCCATCCTCCTGCCGGAGGAGGGCAAGGTGTACGTCGAGGGCATGGACACCGCCGATGATGACAAGCTCTATGACATCCGCCAGACCGTGGGCATGGTGTTCCAGAGCCCGGACAACCAGATCGTCGCCACGGTGGTAGAGGAAGACGTGGCTTTCGCGCTGGAAAACCTCGGTGTTCCGCCGGAAGAGATGCGCCGCCGCGTTGATGACGCCATGAAGATGGCGGGCATCTACGAGTTCCGGGAGCGCGCACCCCACAACCTCTCGGGCGGCCAGAAGCAGCGCGTCGCCATTGCGGGCGTCGTCGCCATGCGCCCCGACTGCCTCATCCTCGACGAGGCCACCGCCATGCTCGACCCTCGCGGCCGTGAGCAGGTGATGCAGACCATCCACCACCTCAACAAGGATCTGGGCATCACCGTTGTGTCCATCACCCACTACATGGAAGAGGCCGCGCAGGCCGACCGTGTTCTGGTGATGAGCCAGGGCAATGTGGTGATGGAAGGCACCCCGAAAGAGGTGTTCAGCCAGACCGAAAAAGTCCGTTCTCTCCGCCTCGACGTGCCGCAGGCCGCAGAGCTGCGGGATGAGCTGGTCAAGGCCGGCATCCCCATGCCCGAAGGCATCATCGACACCGGCGAGTGCGCACAGGCTCTGTATGAGCTGCTGAAGTAAGGGGGGACGGAAACATGGCAAGCATTATCAAAGTAGAACACCTGAGCTATGTCTACAACCCCGGTATGCCGAACGCAGTCACCGCGCTGGACGACGTGAGCTTTGAGGTGGAAGAGGGCGACTTCGTGGGCATCATCGGAGCCACCGGCTCCGGCAAGAGCACCCTCATCACCCACATGAACGGTCTGAACAAACCCACCAGCGGCAAGATCATCATTGATGGCCGCGACCTCTGGGCCGAACCGGAAAAGATCCGGGATTTCCGTTTCCTGACGGGTCTGGTGTTCCAGTACCCGGAGTACCAGCTCTTTGAGGAAACGTGCTATAAGGACATCGCCTTCGGCCCGAAGAATATGGGCCTCGACGAGGCGGAGGTCGATAAGCGCGTCCACGAGGCGGCAGAATTCGTCGGCCTCGATGAGGCGCTGTTGGAGCGCAGTCCCTTTGAGCTGTCCGGCGGACAGAAGCGCCGCGTGGCCGTGGCGGGCGTTATGGCCATGAAGCCCCGTATCCTCGTTCTGGACGAGCCTGCGGCCGGCCTCGACCCCGAGGGACGGGATGAGATCCTGTCCGAGGTGAAGGACTACCACAAAAAGACCGGCACCACGGTGCTTTTGGTTTCCCACAGCATGGAGGACATTGCCAAGTACGCCGACAAGGTGCTGGTGATGAGCCGGAAGAAGATCGCCATGTACGACACGGTGGAGAAGGTCTTTGCCCGCGCTCCCGAGCTGCTGGAACTGGGCCTCTCCGTGCCGCAGGTGACGAAGATCTTCCTCAAGCTGCGGGAGATGGGCGTGGACGTCCCGGCGGACGTCTACACCATCCCCTACGCCGTCAAGATGATCCTGGCGGCAAAAGCCCGGCGGGATGCAGGGGAGACCCTCGTCTTACCCCGGAATGAAGAACAGAAAGGGGGTGCAGCCGGATGCTGAGAGATATTACCATCGGCCAGCACTTCCCCGGCAACAGCCTCGTCCATCGTTTTGACCCCCGGCTCAAGCTGGTGCTGACCATCCTGTATATCGTGCTGCTCTTTGCGGCGTCCAACCCGCTGGGCCTTGCGCTTTCGCTGATTTTCCTCGCCGCGATGTACGCAGTGGCGAAAATCCCCTTCAAGCTCATCCTCAAGAGCCTGAAGCCCATCTTCCCCATCATCGTCTTTACGGCGGTGCTGAACCTCTTCTTTGTCTCGGGCGAGGGCGACCCGGTGTTCAAACTCGGATTTCTGACCGTTTACGCGGAGGGCATCCGGTATGCTGTACTGATGGCGGTGCGCGTCATGGCCCTCATCGCAGGCACGAGCCTTTTGACCTACACCACCAGTCCCATCGTCCTGACGGACGCCATCGAGCAGCTGCTCAAGCCTCTTGGCAGGCTCCACTTCCCGGTGCATGAGCTGGCCATGATGATGAGCATCGCGCTGCGGTTCATTCCTACCCTCATCGAGGAGACCGACAAGATCATGAACGCCCAGAAAGCCCGTGGTGCGCAGCTGGACAACGGCAAGATGACCGAGCGCATCAAGGCGCTGGTCCCGGTGCTGGTGCCGCTGTTCATCTCGGCTTTCCGCCGCGCCGACGAGCTGGCCATGGCCATGGAGTGCCGCTGCTATCGCGGCGGCGACGGACGCACCCGCCTCAAGGTGCTGCGGTGCGAAAAGCAGGATTATATCGACCTTGCAGTGTGCATTGCGTGTTTTGCGGTGATCCTTGCTTCGAGATTGGTGTTCCCGAATTTCTAAAAAAGAGCAAAGCCTCTCCCTTTGGGAGAGGTGGCATCGCTTGCGATGACGGAGAGGGCAAGCCAGGAGCGAAAGTGCCGCTATGCAGCGATAGACAGAAGCCTTTGGCAGAGCGATGTTATCGCAGGGCTTATAGATCTTTGTCAGCATCCTTGCCCTCTCAGGCGCTTCGCGCCAGCTCTCCCAAAGGGAGAGCCTTTATGAGGAGAGCCAGAATGAATTATCTCTTAAAACTATCCTACGACGGCACGAACTACTGCGGGTTTCAGGTGCAGCCTAACGGGCGGAGCGTAGCTGCTGCGTTTCAGGATGCCCTGGAGGCGGTGCTGGGCTGTCGGCCCGACATCAAGGGCTGCAGCCGCACCGACGCCGGCGTCCACGCGCTGGGCTTCATGCTCAACTTCCACGCCGACACCCGCATCCCAGCGGCAAAGCTGCCGCTGGCGCTGAACCAGCACCTGCCCCCGGACATCCGGGCGCTGGAAGCGCGGGTGGTGCCGGACGATTTCCACGCCCGCTATGCGGCCCACACCAAGACCTATCTCTACCGCATCCACAACAGCCCGATCGACTCGCCCTTTGCCGCGCGGTATTACACCAAAGTGCCGGGGCGGCTGGATGCCGATAAGATGCAGCAGGCGGCGCAGTATTTTGTGGGAAAGCACGATTTCCTCGCCCTCTGCGCCTCGGGCAGCTCGGCTGCGGCTCACGGCGACACCGTGCGCACCATCACGGCCTGTGACGTCCAGCGCCGGGGCGACGACATCGACATCACGGTGACGGCAGACGGCTACCTCTACAACATGGTGCGCATCCTTGCAGGCACCCTCTGTGAGGCCGGTGCGGGGCGTCTTGCGCCTGAGGCCGTGCCGGGCATCCTCGCCAGCCGCGACCGCAAAAACGCTGGGCCGACGCTGGCGGCGAAAGGGCTTTTCCTCAAGAGCGTGGACTACGACACGCCCATAGAATAACGCAAACACGACCGATGCTCCCGGAGGGAAAATGCCCCTTTGGGAGCACTGTCATTGCACGAAGGGACAGGAGAGTATGAGAAAAAGACAGCGCGGCCCCCGGCCTGTGTCGGACGAGCCGCTTTCGGCGGGACGGGTCGAATACCTCGAGCAGGCCCGCGAGCGGGTGCGGAACCGGCGCATCCGCCGCACGGCACTCATCGTCGTGGCGCTGACGCTGGTGGTGCTGTTCACCACCGGCATCGTGGGCAGCTCTGTTGCCATGGCCAAGGACTGGGCCGATACCGCCCGCATCCTGCTCTTCCCCGGCACGGGCTGGCCCCAGCAGACCGGCGTCATGGAGGTGAAACAGCTTGCCGCCATGAACAGCAGCTTTGTGGAGCTGGGCGAGGAAGGGTGCGTGGTCTGGTCCCGCACCGGCACCCGGCTCAACTCCATCCAGAGCGGCTACGCCCGCCCGGCGCTGGCTGTGGGCAAGAACCGCTTTGTGCTCTACAACCGCTCGGGCAATGAGCTGCGGGTGGAGAGCCGGACCCAGAATCTCTACACCAAGACGATGGAGAACAGCATCACCCTCTGTGCCATGGCCGACAACGGCACGCTGGCCGTCGTCACAGAGGACCCCGGCAGCGCGGCCCGGCTTCGGGTCTACTCGTCCTCAATGGAGCAGCTGCTGAGCTGGAGCCTCACCATCGCCGACGGCACCCCGCTGCGGCTGGCCTTTTCGCCGGATGGGCGGCGGCTGGCAGTGGCGGCGGTGACGGTAAACGGCGGCCAGATGGTCACGAATTTCTATGTCGTCACCCTGGCGCAGGGCGACCCCATGCTGGTGGGCAGCGGAAGCGGCGCGGCTCAGTGGCTGAGCTGGACCGGTTCCCAGAGCATCCTGGCCGTCTGCGACAGCCGCGCTGTCCTCTACAACGCATCGGGCGGAGAGCGGGCAGCCTATGACTTTACCGGGCAGACCCTCCGCGACATCTCGGTGGACGCTTCGGGCAATACTGCCCTTCTGCTGGCTTCCGGCCAGCTCTGTCAGGCCGTGATGCTGGGCCGTGACCTCGGCGTCGAGAACACCACGCAGGTGCAGGCGTCCAACCGCATCGTCCGGGCAGGAGACACCTTTTATCTGCTCACCGATACAGGGGTGGAGTGCCTTTCCACCGACGGCACCTCCCAGTGGACCCAGAGCCTTTCGGCCCGCCCGCAGGGTCTGCTGGCCGACCGCAGGCAGCTGCTGGTCTTCTGCGGCAATACGGTGCAGGGATTGACCCCGCCTGCGGCGGAAAACAACGCTCAAAGCAATACATAATAAGGAAAACAAGATATGTTCAAGAATCCGTCATTTCTTTTTGATATAGTATGTACCGTGGTCTGGCTGCTTCTGGCTGTGCGCTATGCCCGCAAGGGCTTTCTCGCATCCAGTGTCCAGCTGGGCGGGAATGTCTTCAGCCTCGTGGGCGCCCGGGTCTTTTCGGGCTGGGCGGCTGCCGAGGTGTTCCAGCGCTTTCTGGCCGGGAGCTTCCGTACCCAGATCGCCGAGAGCATCTCGGCCGGAGGGGTCGTGGACCTGACCGGCATCGCGGACAAGTACGCGGGCTTTCTGCCCGAGAGCTTCCGCGCCTCCATCGTGGAGACCTGCGAGCGCTCCATCTCGGCTGTGCTCAGCGACAACGCCGTGGTGCTGGCGGACGCCATCGTCCAGAAGGTGCTGGCTCCGCTGCTTACGCCGGTCATCTCGGTCGTGCTCTTTTTCGTGGTCTTTGCCCTGCTGCGGATGCTGGTGAGTATGCTGGTCACCGTGCTGGGCCTCGTCAACCGGCTGCCGGTCATCGGCACCGTCAACCGCTGGCTGGGCTGGGTCACCGGCTGTGTCGCCAGCACCATGGACATCTATCTGATGCTCTGTGTGGTGTGGGCCGTCATCGTCATCACCGGCGGCAATCTGACCGTCCTGAACGATACGGTCATGAGCAGCAGCCTTTACTATAAAGCATTCAATCTGTTCAACCCCTTCCTGTAAAGGGGAGCTTTAGGAGGAACCTATATGGTCTGCAATCGCTGTCAGAAACGTCCGGCCATCATCTTCGTCCAGCGGATGGAGAACGGCCAGATGAAAAATGAGGGCTTTTGCCTGCACTGTGCGCGGGAGCTGCACATCAAGCCGGTGGAAGACCTGATGAAGCAGTTCGGTATGTCCGACGAGGACATGGATAACATGGAAAACCGGATGGAGAGCATGATGGATGAGATGGGGGACGCGAACCCCCTCTCCCTCATGATGAATATGGGCCAGCCCATGGGCGGCGAGGAGAACGAAGGGGACGACGACCTTGTCCCCGGCTCCAGCGCTACCTTCCCGCTGGGCGTCAAGGCGGAGGGCGATCCCGGAAACAGCAAAAAGGCCCAGAAGAACGGCAAGAAGCCGCCCCGCCGCAAATTCCTCGACACCTACTGTGAGAACCTGACCTGCAAAGCCCGGGAAGGCAAGCTCGACGACATCGTGGGCCGCGACCGCGAGATCTACCGCACCATCCAAATCTTGAGCCGCCGCCAGAAGAACAACCCCTGCCTCATCGGTGAGGCGGGCGTCGGCAAGACGGCCATCGCCGAGGGCATCGCGGAGCGCATCGCCAGGGGCAATGTCCCTGTGGGCCTGAAGGATAAGGAGATCTTCCTGCTGGATCTGACCAGCCTCGTGGCCGGCACCCAGTTCCGCGGCCAGTTCGAGCAGCGGGTCAAGGGCCTGCTGAGCGAGGTCAAGGCCGCCGGCAACATCATCCTGTTCATTGACGAGCTCCACACCATCAC